>Ga0247782_1000100_pt1 | contig 118725 bp, 87 predicted proteins | sample UWRJL019104C5_FD_179928 | JGI IMG/M metagenome (GOLD analysis project Ga0247782, IMG submission 179928) | Plant litter microbial communities from Arlington Agricultural Research Station in Wisconsin, United States - UWRJ-L019-104C-5 | ecosystem: Environmental > Terrestrial > Plant litter >... | reverse complement strand
CCCCCCCCCAACATCCCTGCGTTAGTGCTCGCGCTCTTCTTCCCTCTCCCTGTATCTTCGTGTATCTGCTACCTGGCGCCGTCCAAACCCGCAACCACCTGCACACTACATGCCTACTCACTGAGGATTTTAAGTGTCAAGGGACTTGTTCCTTTAGTTTCCCATTTCTCTCTTTTCTGTTGGCATTACATACTCCTCAGTCGCTTCTAGTTTCGTGAGCTAGGAAGTGAGAAGCATTTTAAGACAGCGTTCCCCACACAGCACCAAGAACACCATGCCCAAGACGTTTGACGCAGCCCCCTCTGTCGTGATATCATAAATTCAGTATACCTCTAGCGTTTCTCCTCGTGTGTGGGTGTATATGTAGGGACCGAGCGCAAGGGACCAATGAGACTACCGAGGAGTTTCGCTCGTTGATATAATACATAGTCCCAAACCTTTGTTTGTCGCCTATGTAAAGAAAGGCGTACGCATCATTGTAAGGGGTTTCAGCTAGTAAACGTCACGCCTCTGATTCTCGAGTAGAGCTCCGTGTCATAAAAGTTGTAATTCTCATCCACATCGCAGAACTCGTGATGTCTCAAAAGACGCAGCGCAGTGGGACGGTCTCGTGGGTCACTATTGTCAGTGTCAATATACTTGTTCAGCGGTATCCCGTAGAAAAGATCGGGCAGGACTTACACGGTGAAACAATCCAACATGAAACCCAAGGCATAAGGCGTAATAGCAGCCCTAACCTCGTCATTGATTGGCGGCGTCTCGCCATTGGCGATCTTATAAATGGCGCCAACTGCCTCTTCCTTACTCCAGGGGCGGCGGCCGGCAAACATTTCCAACACCACACAGCCCAAACTCCAGATGTCCACCTTGGCACTGTAGCCTTCCCCACGCGACCGGATGACCTCGGGAGCCATCCAGAAGACAGATCCTTGCATCGAGTTGGTCTTGTCGTTCCCGTAGATATCGTCCGTCTTCTTGGAGATACCGAAATCGGAGATCTTGCACGTGCCGTCCAAATCCAGCAAAATGTTGTCGGCTTTAAGATCACGATGCAGAATACCCTCGTGATGTAAATAGGCGAGCCCCGAGAGGGCCTGCCGAGTAAGAGAGCGCACAACCGGCTCCTCAAACTTGCCGTGCTTCCGGAGACACGACCCAATGCTGCCACCCGAAATATACTCCAAAAAGATACTGATACTGGTCTCCTTTCTCTCGCAACCCAGATATTGCACGATATTCTCGTGGTCGAGGTTCTGCATTGTGTCGATTTCCTGGTCCAGAGCAGCAAGAAGTTCCTTCATCTTGTTCTTATCGCCGCCCGCTGCCTTCTGATTTACTTCAACCTCTTTCACAGCTAAGAATTCACCAGTCGTTGCATTCATACCGAGGTATACACGGCCGTAAGTCCCCTTACCGATCAGTTCACCCTTGAACCATCGGAAGGTGGTCTGCCTCTTGGGAAGGACGTCCTGGGGTATCTGCGGCACGGCGATGGATCCCCGTTCGGGATGAATCTGCACAACATTGGCACCAAACATCTTGGTGCTCTTGCGCCGTTGCACCATCGACAAAGACCTTGCACCACTGGCCGTGGAGGTGCTGGTGTAACGCTTGTTGGCCTCGTGGGCACCTCGAGCCACTTCTCGGATCGACTTCATCCGTCCAAGACCGCCGGAGCGGTGTGTACTTCTTTGTGCATTGGAGGCGATAGACGCCGGTCTCTCGAGAGCTTTAAGCGTAGACTCATCCGACCCGAGAGTATCGCTCTCGTTGTAAAACGTCCTGCCTTCATCGTTCGTATCTGGGGGCGTGGGGATGTCGATCGTCACGTTAGTGTTGGCACTCGGCGTCGGCTCCTCCTGCTCAGGAATAGGAGACACGGGCGAGCTTGGTTGTTGCAGCTGGCTCGCGTCTAGAACGGGCTCGTCCAGATCCAACTCAGGGAAATAGGCGTCCAGGTTGCTCAACAGAGCCTCAGGAGGGGGACGATTAGCCCACACGTCGCGTTCGATAAACGACTTCCGCCGGTTCAGTTTGCTATCGTCGGACTGCCACTGTTCCGAGCCTGGTGTGGCAGGGGTGCGGCGGTGAGAACTGGGGCCGCTCCTAACACTCTCTCCATCGTCCTCCATGTCGGGCGTATTGATCGCACCAGGCGAGCCAAAGGACACAGACAGGTTCTTGCCCGATCTGGACGTCTTGACCCGTAGGCTAGGCTTTTTACCGCCGGACTCGGAGTCGCTTTCTTTCGTTGGTGCCTTCGACTTGCGTATCGACTTGGAGGGCTGCCGGCCACGTACGGGGACGGCGAACAAACCGTCGTCGGAGTCGTCACCTGAATCATCCATGGATTTGCTAGCGGTACTGGTCGGCTGGAAGAATTTGACATCGGTCTCTGTGAAGTCAACATTGACATTAGGGCCGTAGGACTTGGGCCGGCCACTTTCCGTGAGCCCGAAGACCGACGCGGCGGGAGGCGGGTGAGGTGTACTGGGGCTCAGGTCGCCAGGCAGCGCTGACCGTGATGCTGTTTGTCTCACTTTAGCAAGCAACTCATTGTTTGATTTGTTCCCCGTGTTTGGAATGGGGGTACCACCAGGTGAGTAGTTGGGCACGACGAATGGAACATCTCCCCGGCTCCACGTGATGGAGCCTGGTGAGCCAGACCGTGGACTACTACTACGACCCGAGGTCACTTGACCAAAATCAACGCTTGCCATTGCTCCCTTACCTCGTTGTTCCATGTATTCCGCCCCGGCCGGTGGCCCCGAGTTCACACGGTTTGGCGATTTTGGACGCTGCTGCTCCGTCGAGGTAGACGGTCGGCCTAGGCGACCCCACGCGCTTCCCATGTTCACTAAAGCTCCTAGAGCGGATCCAGGCGGCGGTGATGTTAACATCGGCCGTCTGTTTGCCATTTCGGCATTGCCGTCGTACGAACCAGTCGATGTGGCCGGTCTCCTAGGGCTAGGAATACCGTCCATACCTCCTTGTGACAACCTAGTGTTATGTCCCGTCTTTCTGCTGAGCGAGTTTGCCTTAATGAGCGTAGCTGTCTCCACCCCCGGCGGTGCCGGGGCCCTCCTCTGCGGTAAAAGACTATCCTGCTTCTTCTCGTCGAAGGGGGATGTACGCGGATGATCGAAATCTACATTTCTTCCGATATAGGTGGTCGACGGCGAATCTTGAGGGGACTGTTGCTGAGTGCCTTGGTTCCTCTGGGCCAGATAAGCAGCTTCATGGTGGTCCATCAACAGACGGTGTTCTTCTGGCCGGGCGGCTAACTGGCCATCCGTCGGCCTCTGAATACCAGTCATGGTATTGGCTCTTGATGTAGGGGGTGATGAGCTGGACCTTGTACGATGGCCGTTGAGACGAGTAGAGCCATCGTCCTGGGCAGAAGGAACGAGCAGGGACGGTACATTCGTTCCCCCGCTGCTGGAATCTCCGTATTTGATAAAAAGTTTCATGGAACCCGGAGTCGAGCGCTTAGGGTGCCAGATGCACGCATCCCCCAATTGCTGGGTATGGGTTCCCTGCCCAAGCTCGGTTAGGTACATCTGCACGAGATCCGGGTCGGGAAGGCCCAGGTTCATGCATATGTTGACCTGAAGATCCCGGGTAGAATCGCAATCAGTGACATCACACATGCGGTAATTCCAACCGTCCATGGTCACCAAGATAAATGTTCGCTGTGAATTTGAACCGTTGGCGCCAGCGCCATCCAACAAGACGCTATTCGGTTTATACAGGCCAGGACTTGTAGGCGAATCCCTGTCGTCATCTTTGGGCTTCTGCTTCTTCTTTAGAAAGCCAAACAGATTCTTGCCGTCTCTGGCTGAGGTTGGCTCGGCACCGGCTGAGCGTTCGCTAGGATCCAAAGGCGACAAACGACTTCCGTAGCCAGTCCCGCCCTGGCCATTACGAAGGAGTTGCCCGGCCTCAGGTGGCACACCGGACCCATAAATAGCAACGTTGGACGAAACTGAGTCGGTACTGTTACGAGTCTTGTGAGATGTGAGCCTGGTAGATGGCGAAGGAGGAGGCAGCGACGACGGTAGTTTTGGACTTGCACCAGGGCTTTGCCTTCGTAAAATTCCTTCGCCAAACTCGCTGGCGCTAGGACTACCTTTTCGGCTATTCTCGATGTCTATGTTCTTCAACAACGTTCTATGATTAGAATCTGTGGTCATGGTGCCGCTGAGTGGCATCGTCGTCGCTCTCGTTTGCGAAAACCCGCGACTACCCATGCCCGAACCGCTTGGCTTGATAGGTGTGTTCGGGGATTCGGCATCCGTGCTTGCGCTCTGGCCATGTCCACCTCCGATCGACTCTTTTCGGGTATGTGGTGCTTGCGCCTTGGAAGGCTCGACCGGTTTGCCAGTCGCGAGGCTTCGAATAAGCCGGCGCATCCTCTTTCCCTCCTCTCTTTCGCGGGCTTGGTCCCAGCCAGTTCCGCTGTTGGCACAAACGGTAGCCAACCGAGGATATACTATTTGGTGCATCATACCAAAGTTTCCACGTCCGCCGCGTTGACTGCCAAGTTCGAGGAAGTGTGTGCCGTGAAGATCGAGTCCCTTGAACGTATCTTGCCAATCCTTTGAGAAGCCATTCGCGGCAAGCCACAGAAGAACATGGTCCAGGGGCCACTTTGCGGCGAGCTCCGGCGGTATCTCGGGATGTGCCACGGGGGCAGCTGGGCCAGCAGCTGTTTGCTTCGGTTGGAAGGCACCAGCATAGAGTCCGTTACGGCTGTCATCAGCAGGAGTGGTGACCGAGGTATTATTAGTTCCACCGCTAACATGGCTCATAGGCGGCCAGGAAGGTTGAAACGTCGAGTATGTAGACGTATCATCGGGGAAGAATCCAGGAATACCAACACCTTCCCCGTATGTGTCGCCGCCAGGAATATACGTAGCCGTCATCGCGGCCTCGGCATCGTCGTTCCCGGATCTGTTCGTACTGGAGAGCTTCCCCTGATGGTCGGATGTCGGAGGGGGAGGGGGTAAAGGCGACAAAGCATTGTTGGACAACTGGTGGTGAAGTCTAGGATTGTATGCGACGGGGCCACCAGCGGGGGGAGGCGGTATAAAGCCGGAGCGGCCATCATACGGTCGGCCCCAACTGCCCTGCCATGGAGTAGGACCGAGAGCACTATTCGGAGGCGGACCAGGCGGCGGAGGGAGCAGGACACCGTTGATCGTGGCCGGACCGATTGGATATCGCGGTGGAGGAGGCGGGATGCTCGTCAAATGGTTGAGAGGGCCCTGGCTAGGTGTGGCCAAGGGTGGCGGTGGCGGCAGCTGGAAAGGCCGTGCTGGATCTCTCTGCGTATTGAGATTGTTTGGATACATTATATAAGTCCGTGCATTCAACGCGCGCCGAGGGAGGTGGTCAAGCGGACGAGATCCTAGTCGGTCGTTCGCAAATCAATGTCCAGGTTCCCCAGCTCGACTAAGGGTAACAGCCTACACGGCGTGGTCCAGCACGAGCCCCGGGTTCAACAGGTGGTTGATTGACTTGATGATCATTAATGTTTCATGCGGTAAGATGCGATGGGATGCAATGGGATGCGATGGGGCGTGATAACGTCGGCGTCGCTTGTTCTTCCGTGGGTTGTTATTATCCAATACGAATCCGAACAAAAATCAAATACATTAAGCCAAGATCGGATTCCCCCCCGGGTCGAGGGTCTCGTCCAATGTTCCCTCTCTTCGGCGGTTACTGGTATATATCGTGAGCGGCCTCGATTATTGTGTGGTAAGAACGGATACCTGGCGGGGAAGGTTGTAGGGGCAGCGCTAAAGCTAAACATGCGGCATCGATTCATACAAAGGCAGAGACAAGAGAGAATGAAACAGGACAATGTGCAGGTCAACTTCAAGTTATGCTACTACCACTTTATCTCTTCTATCGTTGGTTTCTCTTTTCTTCCGCGACGGCGTCGAAAAGTATGCACGTAACATCAACAGAAACGAAGGTAGAAATCAAAATGCAAATTGCGGCCGGAGCCATAACAGCAACAGCACAACTTGAAGCAGGGTGCTGCCAAGCACTTACATAAGGTTATGGGGTACGGTAAGACCAAATTGCGCTAGTGTAGTACTTCCTCTTTCCCCGTCAGGTTAGATGGGCACATACCGAGCTAATTGGACCCAAACCTTGAAGCGTGTACCTACAGCTGTAATATGCCTTGCATCGTGTGGCAACCTACCTACACCTACCGGGCAGGTAGGTTGAAACGGAGTCTGATGCTTTCAGGTTTTCGTAAGCGACAACTAGGTTGACTAGGAAGATTAGGAGGATTGGGTATCTTCGTTAAGCTTCTCTACCAGATGTTTCCTCATGTGCGCTGTTAGCTACATATCTCGATTGTCTATCATTCCTCGTTCCAGTGCGACCAGAAATGTACCAAGAAAACGCAGTATCTGCAAGGAGCAGAGACTGGAGAGTACATAGACGTGACAAGTGTGTCCCTGTACAGTAGCGCCATTTGAAGGTCAGACATCGGGCGGCTACGCGTCTAATGAGACCCGTTGCCCAAGCCCGAGCTGCGGGTTCTGTCCAATGATGATCGATCTCCAATTCATTACTTACATACCTACATTTACGTAGTAGACTAGTTAGCTAACCTAGTATCTCGACCTCGTTACGTTACCTGGATGCGTGATATGTCCACTTGCATGTTGAAATCATACTTAAGAATAAATGGTAAGTAAAAGTCAATTTTGTTTAGATATCTTCTATCCCACCTCAAGTTGCTTCATCAAAGGCGGGACGTACAACGGAATTCAGCAAATAGCAGATGCAGCTGTCCCGCGACGAGACCAATGACAGTCCTGGATACAGATTACTTTCATCGTGAAACAAGCCAAATCCTGACATGTTTGGCAGTACCTAGTCAAATGTCAAAACCGGGAACAAAAAGATCAAGTGGACAAAGGAAACATCTAAGTTGAACCTCATTTCAGAATTCATGCTCCAGAACTTCGGGTCCAAAACAAACATCAAGCATAAGGTACCTAACAAACACGTATAAGGTGCGTGTATGCTTTATGCAGTTTTGGTACAGCATACATCATGCAGATATCTCCATAGAACTGAGCTTGCTACAGCATACTTACAATGAGTATGGCAGTGATTGGCTTTTTCGCTGAATGACTCAGCTCTCGACACCCAAGGTACAGCATATCATCTCACTTGTAAAGTCTTATCTACACATAACATGTAAACAACATGACACCACTTTCGCTTCACTGCAGGTTTCTTTATGTCTATCTCAGTTACGCGCGCTCATTCCCACAAAAGCTCTTTATCTCCGCGGTCGCCGAAGCGAACGGCTTGCCAATGCAGTATACATAAGACACATACATGCATGCATGCAACTATTGTTCTTCGCAGCCCGAACCCCCCTTTCCTCAGCTTCGATTGTGTTTTGTGGTTAGTTGGTTGCAGGACTTGTTGGAATTATCTACTACCTACCTACCTACCTACCTACCTACCTGCGTAGGTACCTTAGGACGTATTTGCTGACCTGTCCATATACATATATGGATCCCTACCTAGGAAGGTATTAATGTGTTCATTCAATACTATGATGAATCAGCCGAAACGCTGACCTTGCCTGAGGGATGAAGAGAAAAGCCAAGACTTCGAGAGATTACAGCTGTCTCGGATAGTGAGAACGCAACCTATCGTTTCCGAGTCTTCCGTCTCGCAACCTCTTAAGTCGCCTCCATTCGGGTGTTAAAACGCTGGTCATTATTTGTTCGTGTCTATTAATGCAGTTCCAAGTGACTGGTAGATAGCATAGGTAGATGCAGATGTATGCATGCCTACGCCATGCCAGCCCATACTCCTTTAATCCTGAGATAATTAGCGTCGAAGTCCGTCCCGATAATTGACAACCCGCATATGAATAATTCACATAATTCTACAACTCTTGAGATCAACACCGTACGACTGCTCACACTGCTCCACATAGCCCGCCTCGTCGGCTGTCGTTGAATGCGTGTTATGTGACCTTACGAGGCCTGTCACCTTGATGCTCTGTTTGCCGTGTCCGTGCCACCACCGAATCTTCTGTATCCACGCACGTTCTTCGTCGTCTGTGTTAATCTCCCATTTGCCAGAGCTTACAGCAACTGTACACTGGTCCTTGGGGAAGTGGTAGTCTGGTAGGAAGACGATCGTCTCTAGATCCGTCGGCTGTCCTGGGCTTGCTTCAAGGTTTAACGTGAATTGGCAGTTCTTTAGATCAAACCCGTAATTGGCCAATCTCCCATTAACGGCGATCGGTGCCGGCCTCACATAGGCTTCAGCCGCACGGTAGCCCGGCGCGTTAGTGAGTTCGGGATTAGGGCTCGGCGGCTCCGATGAAATGGAAGGATTTGTTAAGGTACGCTTTAGGTTGAAAGGCGTAACTGAAATATCATCGTCAACTTCCGTCCGTGTCGAAGTTGTCGCAGTCTGGTGCAAGCTGGTAGACGAAGCATTTTGTCTTCGGGGAAGACTGGAAACTGGCAGTGTCTGGTCGTCTACCGAGAAGATGGATAGATCCTCGCCATTCCACTGGTCACCTCTCTGATGATCGTTCTAGTTTTAATCATTAGTGTCTGTTCCCTGGAAACACGCCACCCCGCCCACACTAAAAAGCCTCACCATAGCAGCATATACCCACAACGTGTATCCTTCCATCCCTGCCCCCTCGACAGCAAAGTGGTTCGCGTCCATCGCGGCGGACTGGCTAGAATAGTCACCTGTCTTATACGCGTGCCTGTCGTCCATGTCGTATGGAATCCCAAACTCGGTCAGGATACACGGGTGGTTCCCCATGTAATCTTGACCTTCCTTCCTCATGGATGCTAGCTGTTCCTTGAAAGAATTGCGGATGGCGGATTCGCCGATCTTGATGGCAAACGCGGGGTGGAGATATCTGCCTCGAAGTACGCCAAGCACATCGACGTTCCAGGTCCTATTCCATTTCTTCGTCATGAGCGTGATCCCGTCATAATAATGCGGTGCATACACCATCTTAGGATCGTCATCTACCGTGCCCTTGATTTGAGGAGGGAGTTCTAACGTGGGAGGCTGGCAAAGCAATATTGCGTCCTTGTGTATGGCTCTGATGGTGTCCCTATAGTACCGGTAGAAGTCCATAAAGTAGGTGTTGGTGAACGTTTGGTAGTTCAAGATCTCGCCTGTTCTCGGGTTCTTTGAAAAGTAATACTTGTTCAAGAGAACGTCCTGAGATGGATCCCAGATTCCGTGTTGTGCCCAAACACACTCACCAAGTTTCCAGTCAGGGTCACGCTTCCACCCATACCTGCTGTCATCGTAGTCTGGCGGTAACCAAGCGGTTTCTCCGTGTGGATCGATAAGCACACGCCCGACCTTGTAAGCGCCTAGTCCTCCTATGTCCCAGGTGTCAACTTCGCACGGCCGTCCGGAGCTCGTCAGTAGGCTCTGCCAGATGGTTGGGCATGTTCCCTTCTTGAGCTGCTGCTCCTTGGGTATAGCACTCAGATCAACATGTCCAATCATGCCTCTGTTCGGTTCATTAATGCTCTCCCATCCAAAGACCACCTCATTCTCGATCCCACCAGCTTCATGTATCCTCCTGGCCAAGTGAGCACAAGCACGCACGAAATGGCCTTGGAGATATTCCTGGATGTTCATCCCATTTATGATGCATTTCGGAGCAAAGTCTTTTCCGGCAAAAAACATGGTGAAGATGGTAGCAGCAGCCATGCGGTAGTAGTTGGTCGACCATATCATCTTGGGAAACTTTTCGGGTTCGGGATACGTGTTATGGACGATAGCGGCCTCAGTAGCGGCGAAACTCTGAGGATGCAACCCGCAAGCGTAGATAGTCCACATGGGGGCGCCGGAGCCGCCACAGTATCTTGACCACTAGAACGCGAAGACAACAATTAGTACAGCCAAGGGGAGCTTTATTGTATCCGAGCACTTTGGGCTTCCTGTCAATTAGAGCATGGAAAGGGAGGAGAGACGCACGACATCCTGATGGGGATCCATAAAGACATAGAAGCCGTACTCCTTGGCCACCCTTAGGATGTCGATGGTATGCTGGATCCACTCCTCATCGTACTTGCCAGGGCCTGCGGCCTCGATCGCCTCCCAAGTGAAGATGTAGCGGATGGTATTATACCCCAGTCGTTTTAACCTCGTAAAGTGAATGTGGGCGTCCCCTTTGCGAAAGGGGCGTGCGTGGAATTTGACATTGTCTCCGTCAAAGAAGCCGTCGGCGATATGGGAAGGGACATCTGGATCGCTCGGGAGCTTTGCGTCGGCTGCTACGTTTATGCCTCTTAGGAGCACATGTCGCCCGTATCTGTCACAAAACTGGCCGTCCTCAATCGTTAGGTGAAGGGGAGCCATGCCTGATACGAAACCCGACTAGCGGACGAGTTGACGGTAACAATCCAGAGTGCAGATTATGCCCCGTGGTCGGACTTTAGCAGGGAGAGGAAGGAGACAGTCGATTTCGAAAAACGAGAGACTTCCAAATGGAGACGGGAGGGAGATGCCAAACGGCGGGAGAACGAGATCGAGAGACCAGACAACAGGTAAAATCGGTAAGGAAGGATGAAATTACAGGTTTAGGTAAATGGTCATGTCGAGTTACTAACCCAAGGCTAAAGAGGAGTGCAGTAGGAGGCACTACGAGATGCCTACTTAGTACGGGCGCTGTTGATTCCGGAAACTATGACGTCCGTGGATACGAGCAGGGATGCTTCAACTGGCTCGGTCGATGTACTGATAACTACAGTACATAGGTACCAAATGTAGATATCCCTAGCTCTAGGTTCTTAGTACCTACTTACTGTACTATGTACCAGCAGCTTGGCGCTCCAGATCTAATATCATCCATTAACACAGCGTACAGTTTCTAGGTATGTAGTGCATCGATTTGACATTCAATTTGTGGGCCTTAGAGGCGGAGAGGGGTTTAGGACAGGACGATGTTCTATGCCCCCTACACTAGGTAAGGAAAGAAGCAATCGGAACGATCTCGGGATGGGATTGAATCGCGAATGATGAGTTGAAAGACGGTCAATCATGAGGGTGACAGGGTCAGATGTTGAGGTGCCAAGGCCCTTAAAGAGTCTGGGGTTGGCCAGCCGAAGCCCCACGGCCTGCCAGTGGATCAAAGGGCTGCAAAAGGAGCCTTTACGGTGGAGAGGCTCCCAAAGGTTTGCCTACTTGTAGATATTAAGAGAGTACAACCTTGCATTAGGTAAGTGTACCTACCATCTCGAAGAGGGGACTATCTGTACGTACCCAATAGCCCGATGTTCACCCGTCAAATATGCAGTAGGCAGGTACCCATCCCGCGTCATAGAGTTTCTATTCAATCAAGCACTCCCGTTTGTCCAAATGCCTGCGCCCAACGTACCAGAGCAACTCACGAGGCTCTAAGCTAACTTAATGACAGATAAGCCAATAGGCCCGATGCTATTACAACTTTTAAAAACACAGGGTGCGAACTGATGATGAGACCACAGTGCCATCCACCTTCGCTCCGAAACACATCCCACATAATCTCCTCCAAAATATGATTCGGGACCAGGGTACACCTCTTGCACGCCATAAGCCAGAGCCCTTACCATGACCAACATCAAGGCCTCTTTGAAGGCTGTCAACGAGGCTATTCGCCAGCAGAAGTGGGACGATGCCCTGATACAAACCAACAATGTGATCGAGAGAGATCCTAAGAACTACCAAGCGTAAGTCGAAACGCCTTCATACACCTACAAGGTCTGTTGAGCTAATTTTGTTCCACGGCTAGTTATGTATTCAAAGCCTTTGCTCTTGATAAGAAGAACCAGATCGACCTTGCCGAGGCAGCTTACAGGAAAGCAACGGACCTACGCCCTGATCCTCAAGCATGGCAAGGTCTCATCAAGTTGTATGAGAACCAGGGCCCTAGCGCTGTAGACAAGTATTATCATGCTGCCCTCAAACTAGCCGACATCTTCAAACACGCAAATAACATGTACAAGTGTCAAGATGTCATCGACAAATTTGTCGACTTTGCCCGCTCACAGGGTGATCGCTCCCAATACGTTCAAGCTCTCAATATCATACTTCCTGACAGTCCTATCTATCCGGCGTTAGAGGGCCGCCTGCCTCATCCGGTCAAAACCTATGAGACCATGGCTCAGATTCTCGAGGTGGATGAGAAAAAGCGCATCAATACCCTGATCGGAGAAAGACGAACGAGGCTGGGTGCCAAGTTGAGTGATGTCACTCTCGAGGTCAACCGCGAAGTTCTGTGTCAAAGCAAGCTTGCCTGGATCTATGAGCAACTCATTCTCTGGAGCAATGACGATGATCTTAGACGGCAATATGAAGAAAAGCTGCTTCAGTTTCGATACGACCGCCTCCTCGTTCTCCCTACCCCTGAAAAGGCTGCCGAGCTCAAAGTTGTCCAAAAACTGGCTAGTGACATGGTTATTATCAACCACCCATTCAAGTTGGCTTGGGATATCGCCATCGAGTGGCAGGACTGCAGGGAGATCAAGGATTGGGACGTCAACGTCCTGAATGAGTATTGCGCTCACTTTCCCGACAGTGATCTCTACCGGGTTTTGACCGGTTTCATGACAAGTAACTTTTCGCCGTTTCCTAAAAAAAGGGAGAGTGCCGCGCCTGTCCAGACCCAAGTCAGCCAGGATCAAGATGAGAGCGAAGATGACGAGGAAGGCGGCGCGCCTACCTCGGTGATCCCCTACACAGATGAAGACAGGTTACTTATGATGACAGAGGGTATATCGACTACCAACTCCATCCTCGCTCACCGATTGATGGGAGAATACTACCAACATCTTGAGGAGCACGAGAGCAACGTCGAACTGATGAGAAAGGCTATGAAAATTGCGGTAACCGAAACCGAAAAGACCGGGAAGGTCTTTAATAACGCTGAACAAGCGTTCATGCTCTATCTCGGCACGGCCCTCGTGTTCTATCAGTCACCCCGAAATCATGGTGAGGCTAAGTCTCTATTTGACAAGGTGCTGGAGATCGACCCTACCTCAACGGCGGCTATGATTGGAGTCGGCCTGATATATGAAGAGGAAGAAGAGTTTGATCAAGCCATCGAGTTTTTGACTCGTGCATTGAAAGGCGAAACCCAAAATCTTAGAGTCCGGGCCGAAGTCGGCTGGCTATACGCTCTGAAAGGAGATTATGTCCGAGGCAAGCATGAGCTCGAATCTCTACTCCCGGCGATGATCTCACAACCTGTGTCGAAGGATCTTCTAGCCCAAACCCAGTATCGACTAGGCTGCTGTGTATGGAATATTGATCCCTCGCCAGCCGCGAGAAAGAGTCGCAGTGGGGCTTACACCTACTTCCTCGATGCTTTGAAAAGTAACTTCAGTTATGCACCCGCATACAGTAGTCTCGGTGTCTACTATGCCGACTATGCTAAAGATAAGAACCGAGCGCGGCGATGCTTCTTGAAAGCCGTCGAGCTGTCCTCAGCCGAAGTCGAGTCAGCAGAGCGACTCGCAAGATCATTCGCCGATGATAGTGACTGGGACCGCGTGGAACTCGTAGCCCAGCGTGTAGTGGACTCAGGACGGGTGAAACCACCTCCCGGGTCCAAAAAGAAGGGCATCAGTTGGCCGTTCTCTGCTCTTGGCGTTGCCGAACTCAACAAGCAGGATTACGCAAAAGCCATAGTTTCCTTTCAGCATGCAATCCGAATTAGCCCAGAGGATTATCATTCTTGGGTCGGCCTTGGTGAAAGCTATCATCATTCCGGACGATACATCGCAGCAACTAAAGCTATTCAGAATGCCCAGGGGCTGGAGGCCACAATGAACAGCAAGAGTGCCGGCGACACATGGTTCACTAAGTATATGCTTGCTAACGTGAAGCGGGAGCTCGGAGAGTTCGACGAGGGCGTGGAGCTGTATCGCGAAGTTATCTCTGAGCGACCCGAGGAGGAAGGCGTAGCTATTGCTCTGATGCAGACAATGGTTGAAAATGCCTTTGACTGTATAGAGAAGGGCCTTTTCGGGAAATCCATCGAGCTTGCTACAGGGACGTTGTCCTTTGCAGTTACTGTCCCTGAGCCCATCATCAACACCTTCAACTTCTGGAAAGCTATCGGTGATGCTTGCTCTGTTTTTTCCCTGGTGCAAGGTCGCGCTCACGATCTACCAGTCGAAGACGTTTGGAAACTACTCGAAATAGGTGCAGATCAAGACAAAGCTTACAGTGCCCTACAAGAGGTTGATCGTGTAGGGAAGGAAGTGGTTTTCGCCAAGGGCAAATTGCCCCAGGACGAGCAACTCGGCGTCGAACTAACGCGCAGTCTGTATGCAACAATCCTTGCGCACAAACGTGCGATTCACATAACAGCTCAGGATGTCCACGCGCAGGCAGTAGCATATTACAATCTTGGGTGGGCAGAAAACCAAGCTCATTCATGCTTACCACGAAGTCTTCCAGTTCAATCCAGTAGATACCAAAGGGCGGCCGTGCGTTGTTTCAAGCGAGCAATCGAGCTGGAGGCTGGCAACCCCGACTTTTGGAACTCGCTCGGAGTCGTCACTAGCGAGATCAACCCCGCAGTTGCTCAGCACGCCTTCGTCCGAGCTTTGTTTCTCAATGAGAGAAGTCCATATGCGTGGACTAATCTGGGCGCATTGGCCCTTCTCCAGAACGACCTCCAGTTAGCAAACGAAGCATTCACGCGGGCTCAATCCAACGATCCAGACTATGCTCATGCATGGGTTGGCCAAGGTTTTGTGGCTCTTCTCTACGGGGATACTCGAGAGGCAAGGGGATTATTTACACATGCAATGGATATTTCAGAGTCATCATCGCTTCTTACAAGACGCCAATACCCCACGTCTATCTTTGACCACATCCTGACCACACCCACGCAAACAGATGTGACCATGCTGATACAACCCCTGTTTGCGCTTACTCAGCTCACAGGTCTCAGACCTCAAGACATGACGTACCAACATCTCCTAACGCTCTTCCAAGAGCGGACAGGTGACCATGCTAGCGCCATCGCCAACCTCAGTGCCACCTGCGACAAACTAGAAGCCAGCTATGAGGCGACCGAGTCACCGGATTCGCTTGCCCAATTTGCTCTCGCGAAGTCGGATCTAGCTCGGTCTTACCTGGCAGCGGGAAACAACGGAGCCGCGATTGAATGCGGCGAATTGGCGCTCCAGCTAAGTAGCGACGAATCCAGCAAGGAGCTCACAGCAGAACAACGACGCAAGGCTCGGCTTTCTGCGCATTTGACTGTGGGATTAGCACAGTACTTCGATGACCATGCAGATGCAGCTATTGGGTACTTCGAAACAGCGCTCGAGGAATCTGAGCATGACCCTGACGCAGCCTGTCTGTTAGCCCAAGTTCTATGGGCCACCGGTACGGAAGATGCTCGCGAAAGAGCGCGTACGGCTCTGTTTGAAGTGATCGGGAAAGACCCAAGCCACATACAGTCTGTCGTGCTTCTAGGAATAGTGGCTTTGCTGGATGCCGACGACGAATCACTCGAAGCTGTTGTGTCGGAACTCCAGACACTCCGGACAAGTGACAAGGCTACCGATGCGGAACACTCGCAAATTGGCGAGGTATTCCGAGCAGTAGCTGTCCTGAATGAGAATAACACCGACGAAGAGGTTCTAACTCAGGTCCAAAATGACGTAATGCTGCATCCACAAATGCCGCATGGGTGGTCTCGACTGGCCGACATCAGCGGCGAAGAGTATCCGGCCGACATGGCACTTCACGTAGCACTAAAATCCATCCCCCCGCGAGGCGAACTCAACGCGGTGGACTTAGCAAACGCATATGCCGGCACCGGAAGCGTTGCCGACGCCCAAGCCGCTATTCTTATTGCGCCTTGGGCACATATTGGGTGGGAGTCACTGGGGAACGCAGTTGCTGGGTGAGCAACCACCCAGCAACCGTGTCAGCTCAGACTCGGTGAGCTTCTCTCTATTTCTCTCTATTTCCCTCACTTCTCTCTCTTCTCTCACCTGAATACCTACCTATGTTAGGCACATAACGTTGTGATGATATTTGTCGCCAAAAAATATGTTTCAAGACGGGACTGAGATCTTCATTGATGGATAATTTCTAAATCTGATGAGCCACCCATACTGTGATAGTGCTTTGTTCCAATCAAGACTGCCAAGCTCAATTGCTAATTATTCATATAATACAGGTGGATGCCACCATCGGCGCAAGATGAGACAGGGCAGTTCGAGGGCCCCTCATCTCTCAGGACCATGGGGCCATGCCAGAAGGTTTTGGCGGACCTGATGATGCGGACTACATGCCATAAAGCTTGCAGCTGCAGTGCGTAATCTTATGCCTAGGATTGACTTGTCTGATATCCTCATGTACCATGTCGTGGTAGCATATCCTGCCTGCGGCGTTCTATTTTAAGGGCACGGTGGCAATATGTCTAATTGAACTTACGTCCCCCCTTCCCTAGTTGCCGTGGATGTGATCCTGTATTTACTCTCTATATTTACTCCGTATTTACGTGGTCGTATTGTAATCCCTGCCCAGGATAGCATTCGGCACAGCAACAACGCATGTAGCCAGTTGTCCACCTCGTAGTCTTGACTCCAAGATTCCGTATGTTACGTATTTACCTGTGACTATATTTGTACGTCCTGTCTATGTGCGTGCATTTAGATTCGGCCTGCTCTAACATAGTACGTAACGTAACTCTTAGTAGGTTTATTGTAGACCGTATATCATTTTGCAGGTCTCCTATGCATGTCAAGCCTTACCGACGTAGTTATGATGCGAACATGAAGGCTCAAGCACGACCCATGATTCTCCAAAGCTTACATCGGAACATAGTTACGGACGAGTGAAGAAGCATTGACCAACATGTTGCCCTTCATCCTGGGCGACTAGGCCAGCGAGCCTACAGCTAACTCACAAGCTATCGGTTGTCAATTCTCCCCGAAAGAGCTTTGACCACGCATCTCAGCTATTCACACTCACATATACACGTAAGCCCATAGACGTAAGACAATGTAGCTTCTTTCTCGATGAACTTTGTCCGAGTTCATGCCCGTCGCCTTGCCTGACGTACATGATGCAAGAATATGAATAGCAACCGACATATCAATGTCGTCGACCCATTCATGGACCCATTCATGGACCCATCGTATGTACCCGGGTAGGTAGTTTAACTTGTTTAGTGCTCTCTAATACTCGCATTAACTAAGCGTCTAACCTAGGGAGCTCTTCCGGCAATCGTCCTCTAGCCACAACTACAATTACAACCACAATAGGGGCTCGTCCAGCCATTGGTCGAGCTGTATTGTTCTCTCTCCAGTGACATCCCATTCATCCCATTCATCCCATGCAGTCCATGCAGTCCATACAGTCCCTCATACACTCTCACAGGTCTTCCTAGTTGCAGTTGATAAATTTCGTGTCTATAAAGCAAATCATCTCCTACACGCCCCTTGCAAAGTCCTGTTCTCTCGTCTGCAAGCCTTAGGGAGCAGAAACGAGATTTCTTCCATCTGTTTACATGTTTACATGAGTTACCCAGACGACAAGCTATTGGCTCTATACTTTCATCAAACCTTAACAAGCAGACACGAGATTTCTTGCATCTCCTTACGTGGGTCGCACAGACAACAAAATATTTTCTGTTTACTTCCATTGCGTGGCCGCTCCCGCAGTCGGCAGTCGACAGCCGGTCGTCTGGTCTCGGTCGTCTAGTTTCGAGTATAAAAGGACACCTTCTCCGTGTCTTGACTTTCCCATCTTCCATCAATACATAGAGCATACTACACACCGAACAACAGAACAAATCCACAGAACAACAAAACAACAGAACAACCGGGTATTCTTTTCTTATAGAATATCAAAAATGCCTGCCAACAAGCAACCCAAGGAGCTCAGCGGTAAGCGTATGACTTTTATCGTTCCCCCTCATCTATTGACTGTCTGTTGAGTTTAGTTTACCCAATTACTTTTACCTGTTTGACCCCCGCCCTGTCTACGGCACAAATCTCATTCGTAGCATCGCCTTACAGCAATCAGATGATGCCAGAGGAGAGCCAGACTAACATGTATATAACTACTTTACAGATCCCCTTGTTGTTGCGGAGAAAGAGTCCACCGTCGCTTGCATTTGCCCGGCTATAGCTAACACTAGTAGTAAATATCATCACTGTCCTCGTAAAGTCTGTCTAATGCTGACTCAACATAGACATCAGCAATGCCGATGTCACAGCCACTAATGGCTGCGATGAAATTCCCGAGGTAACCGTCGACGAAAAGGACGTGGATAAGGAAGAGCCTACCAAAGCTAGTATTTGCCCGGCACCAGTTGACACCAATAGTAAGTATTATCACTTGTGCCCGTATAGACTATGGTTTGTCCAATGTTGACTCGACATAGACGTCGACGATTTCGATGCCGCCGCCACCAATGACAGCGATGATATCCCCAAGGCAACCGTCGAAACAAAGGACGCTGCCAAGGAAGAGCCTACCAAGGCTAGAATCCTTCCGGCTACCGTCCGCGTACCGCGTAAGTACCGCACACCCCTCCCCATTCCATACACAAGGCCACCCACAGTTCTAATGCTGACCTTACCCAGCTGTAGACGAGAAAGCCGCCTCCGCCGCCGCTCCGGAGGCTCCCAAAAGCGGTCTAATGGCATCCCGATGGGCCGACGACATTCCGGTTCCCATCGCCGCCCCCGCCCCTGCCCCTGTCCGCGGGTCTTCCAACAAAAAGAAAGAGAAGGCCGTGGCCCCGACCCCGGCGCCTAGTAACGCTGACCTCGCCGCGCAAATTGAAGCCCTGGTGGCGGAAGTCCATGCTCTCAAAATGGAGAGACGGGCCCCTGGCACTGGTTACGCTCAACGTGGTCGAGGGGGAAACCAGCGGGGTAGACACTACAATAATAACGGTGTTCCGCCCAGCAACAACAAGAATGGCAGTTCCTCCATCAGCCACCGCCACAACGGCAACGCGAAGAAGGAGGAGCTACCAAGCAAGCTCCGGGCACACCCCACTGCTCAGAGCCCCCAAACCCAGCCCCAGTCCAAGCCCAAACCCAAGCCCAAGCCCAAGTCTCAGCAACCGGCTCCCAACAACAACAACAAAAACAACAATGCCAGGAAGCAGGAAGAGGAGAAGACCGACTTCTCCGGGCGCGTCGTCTTCGATAAAGAAGAGTTCTACGCCGAGGTCAAGAAATACGGCCTCAAGACTCTTGCCGACTCTCGCTGGGCAAATTAGACCTGTCATTTTAGAGGTCTTAATAGGCACCTATATATACATCAAGAGGAACGATAGAGAATTTACGGAGTTTGTGGAGTTTGATGTTTCGGAGTAAGTCATGGGACTGCTACTTTTTTCCCCTCGTACCCCCTACTCTTCCCAAAGGGAGTAGTTGAACAGGATGTATGAGTTTTTTTTCGAGGGCAGTCAGGAAACAGGATTCTTTTTATGTATATAAGGCGTACCGGAGTTACTTTCGAGGTGGGATGACACATCGTAATATTCCCGTTAATTCTGGTACAAGGGATGCCACATAATAAGAGGTTCCTCTCCTTTTACTTCACAAACAAACAAAAACTGCGAATCGGTTTTCTGTATCTATGTATGCATGCTCTTGTGACTTAATGGCTTTATATCTGTTCTGCTCTCGACTTAGGACTAGTCTCTGTCTCTGTCTCCGTCTCTACCACTAAAATGCTATCATCATGGCGACATACGGCCTGACATATTGAATATGAGCTAGGGATCCGATATAAGTACCCCCTATAGGGAGAAAGGTAGGAGAGTAAAGCTAGCTGCCCAATTGTCTAGCTCGGTTATTAAATTGAGATATTTGCCGTATAATATCACTCACACCTCTAACCTAGACATCTATTACTATCTACAATCATACAACGCGTCCAGGAAATAAATACACTATACATAGAATTATTGATCTATAATGGTATCTATCCTTCTATACACAACATGCTAAACATGCCAATATATATAGTTCCTACCCTAAGCCTCTGGTACTTAACATAACGTGTTATGTACAAAATATTCTAAGACCACTACCACGTTTCTTACACCGCACTCCCTATCTCATTCCATCCTGTCTCACTCTATCGTGTCACCTATCATTCCTTATACTCCTATTAGGACGACATAAGATCTATATTTCGAATAAGCTAATACTGATATTACTAAGTCACAACTGGTAATAAGCCATTCTTCTAAACAATATAGCTAGATTCCTCAGTTTACAGTTTCAGTTGCACATTTCTCTCTCTACCTAGCTACCTATACTCACACAACCCAAGAGCGACTACATGCTACCTTATATACACCTACCTATCTGGTCCCGCTGGACCAATAAACCTCCGCATCGACAAAGGTTTGACGTAATAATAAAAAATAATTCTGCTCATAGGTAGGTAGGCAGGTAAAGTAAGTCCAGGGTAAATTGTGACCCCTATCCTCGTTTTTTTCTCACCCTCCCTTTCAACTCCCCCCCCAGTACCCTTTTTATATACTCTAGAGGTACCACACCAGTATTAACTTTCCTAAGTACTGCCTTAAAAAGGGGGGAAACAAGAAGACATTGTAGATGACTCCCTTAAGTATTCTATTACACTATAAACATGAGTATTCAAAGGGCTTACTATTACGTGAGACAGTAGAAGATCTCATATTATATAGCTAGATGTTGAGGAACTAGTCCTGCTTAATAAAGGCGTCGAGCAATTGCAGTTTCATCTAATCGAATAAATAAGGGACGGCAGGGTGAGAACCGCCCACCTAGAAGAACGGCATAGTCTCGAGTGTTAGGGATACCCTGTCACATAATCATGGAATAAAAAGGTCAAATTTTGAGCTGTTCATAGGTCTACGACCACCTCAGCCAAGGCTAGGCATTTGGGATGCGGTGACAAGCTACCCTACATTGTTTTTTTGATGAGAGCTGAAGCATAAAGCGAATAATCGCTCCAGTGTCGCCCTGTTCTTCCCAAGGCAGTGGCTTGCTGAAACAGGCCTTCAACTTGGCAGAAATCTGCCATCTTCCAACCTTATCGACCACCCCTACCTCCATCTTGGGCTCCGTTTCTGATTCCACCTACTAACATCGATCAATCCACTCGAGAGAGCAATGTATGGACAATTCAACGGCAGGCTGGTATCAGTTGACTCAAAATCAACTCTCAGCTAGCAAATGGCAGGAAAAAAACGATCAACGCCTAACTCGAGCCGCGAAAACACCGACGCTAAAGGGCTATCATGGAAAATTCGTGTCCTACATTCTTCTGTAACAAAAGGCGGCTGGGTAGGCAGTCACTCGGTGACTTGATGACGCGGAGCCGACCAGAATCATGCTCATATCCGATCTGATGGTTCCACGGGCTTCATATCAGCTGTGATTTGCTCCTCATGGCGCCTGAACGCACCGGTAATTTGAGCCGGCTGGCCTCCTCTTAGCGATCGTTCTAGATCATCGAGAGAGCCCCGTGCAGATCCCTGCGAGTGGGCGCCAGCCGCATTCTGGGATTGGTAATATTCCTGGCGCTGGGAATCGTCACGGTTCTGATCATACTGCTGTTGCCGATGGTTGCTATCATGATGGTGGGCGTTCTGAGGTTGGCGAACCCTGGATTGGGGCACTTCAAAGCCGTAATCTTCGAGCTCTTGGTTATTCTTTGGCCATTCAGCCTCGTCCATACGCTTCCTACGGAAGTGGAAGAAAGTCAATACGACGAGAGTGCCAACGACGACAACGCCACTTTGATTCCTAATGTCAGTTCAATATGCCCCTCCATGTTCTACAGAAGAGGCGACAGAAGCTTATCTTACACGATAGCACCGATGACAATGGGGGTACTCTTATCGGCAGACGCGGGCTTTTCGCAGAGATCGATATCGGGTCGTGGGTGACATTTTTCGTAGCTTTCATCCTCGCGGGGAGTGAGCAAATGCCGGGCTATCCGGCCAAACCGGACTGCAGCAGTACTATAGTCCATGTTTATAATATTTTGTACAGTTTGTTGCTTTCCACAGCCCGACCTTCCGATATACTATGAATTATATACGTATTGTGTCGTGGTGGTTATCTTGTGATCTACGTGCTGCGAGCGTGGTTTCTCAGAATCGAATTGGACTTCCGACTTCCGACTTCCGTCCTTGTCTGGCGCTCGAGGGCAGGTAGAAAGATTAATTAAAAAAAGAGAGGTAAACGCCAATTTGGAGGGTCGGGATAAAACAAAATCTTATGTTCGACACGATCGCATGCATGTACAGAATGTCCAGTGCCTACTTAGTGTACTGAAGGTGCGATGCTCGAGGTAAGATCGGTCTATTCGGGGGTGTTGTCGTAAGGAAGGAATGCCGTCGCGTTGAGAATGAATTGGCAGAATCGTAGAGGGGCAGAGAAAGAGAGACTGTGTTAAACCGCAGGTGGAATGAATGTACAGGCAAATGAATGTGGGCGAATGGGTATCGTATCCCTCCTACCAGATCTAAGACATGCAAAAAGAAAGGGTGAAATGAAGTCAGACAGGCGCAATCGTTCAATTACACTAAAGAGCTTGGGGAATGAAAGGGCACAGGCCGTACGCACTGCTGTACAGCGAGAGAGAGAGGACCCCTTTCACCGGGAAGTACTTTAGGGTACCTTGTCGGGGGAGGCCCTAAAATGCTTCGATTACCTGGGCCATGGTGCTATCTGGCGATGCTGATTGGACCATGTCTCCTATTTTACTTGTTTCGGAAGGATGGCAGAACTTCTGTTGGTGAAACGTCCTTCTCATTTTTACCAGGTACTACTCTAGGCTTAGCGTTGATCTGCTGTGGTATGCGTGTACATATGTACGGCATTGAAACGTGTGTGGTAAGCCTCCAAAGTTGCACTATTGTAGCCTACCCGTCAAGAACGTCTTAGGTTAGGTACCTTGGGTTTGAAACTATGCCTCATTTGGCGTGAAGGTTGAACTCGGAGATTCCAGACATATGTAATTATAGCGTATAGATAGAGTAGTTACATGTAATAAGACATTTATATACCTACATAGGTAACCTAGGTAGGTAGTATTTTCTCCTGTAGTATGGACTTCTATATAGAATTAAGATGTTCTGTTACATCTTACCACACAAGTTATCTGGGATCATCGCGAGGGGAATAGTCACTGAGGATTATAGGCAACTACATGCTTGGAGTACCAATTTTTTCCTCCTCTCTGCAAACAGCACAAGAATGAATACATATATGTATGAGGTTAAGCTCGCCACGTAGGCTGACCATCACCTCGAGGCGGAAAAAGAGACGAGTATCATCACAATTTGGGTTTGCAAGTCTAATAAAAGAATTACTGACATCACAGAGCTTTTGTCGCCGATTCTATTAGTGCATGTAGATCATGAACGTGAGGTACTGCATACTGTATGTATGTCATGAAATCTTGGGGATCCTGCCAAGGATGAGAGACTGAATAATGGTATTATCGTACTGTATAAAACAAATAAACACCGTTTATTCATACTGTCAGCAATGCCACCCCCTTCATCCGAAGGATTTCATTTCTCGAACAAATTCCAGTTGAGAACCTGTAGCTTTATGTTGCGCTTGACCGTACTTGTTGCGTATATGCAAAGAATTATGCACATATACTATCCTGTCTCAGACACAACATACGCCTGGAATGCCGAGGCGGTGAATATATATTGCGATATGTAGAGCTAGTTCTCGATGTTCACTTGCAAAGTTGACGTAACAGATTTTCTACGTAGTGTGATAAATCATCCCCGAGGCGGCATTCCACGGAACCATCCCACGGTCTCGTGACGAGAAAAACATCCACCATCTCAAAGTCAAAACCCACGAGACCCGAGCTAGGAGACTTTCCGCCAGTAGCCGTCATTTCTTCTTTTGTAGTCCACCTGGGTTGCACTGACAAACAGTGGGCAGGAACTGCTCTACTGCATAATACTTTCCCGATCAGGAAACTCTTTGTCCTTTCCAGCGAGTCAGAATGACCGTTAGTAAGAATTATCATGGCTCTCTTTCTTGGCCCGCGACAAGCCGAAGCTTGAAGCATATAGTCGCTCTAGACTGGAAACAAACATACATAGTACGGGACGAACATCCATTGTGTGGGTGCGGAACAATTAGATACTTTTGGTTTCTTATCTCTCGAATCTTATATACGATGTGATCATATACCAATATTCTAGTTTTGAGGTCTGTTTCTCGCGCGGGGCATTAGTTGGACGCTTATATATAGACGTGTAAAGAGAGGACGAGACCCTGGGCTACGTAGCCGGAGAGCTTGTACTATCCAGTCTACCTGGTCAAACACATGAGAAACAGATAGCGTCGGAAAGACGACAAGACATCATGGCGTTGGCCTACATTCTGCCGACAACCGCCGCGTTGGGCCTGGTTTACGTGAGATATCCCGACACCACTTATACGGGTCTACAAAACCCAATTAGCTAACACGCACGTCATTGCAGGTTGTTGGCCTGGTTGTGTATCGAATCTTCTTCCATCCGCTAGCCAAGTATCCCGGTCCGCTTCTAGCCAAGATCACAGATGCTCATCAACTCTACCATGCTTGGAAAGGTGACAGGCATCTCGAGTTCTGGCGAATGCACGAGCGATATGGTAAGTCACTCTCGCACGAAACAACATGATAGCGATTCGTAGCGCTGACTAACCGGAACCAAATTATCCAGGCAAGATCGTGCGATTCGGACCAAACAGCGTCTCCTTCAACTCGACCGGAGCACTAAAAGACATCTACGGCTTCAAGGCAAACGTGCGTAAGGCCGCCTTCTACGATGCCTTCGCGCACCCGGTGCCCAACACGCATAACACGCGTGATAAGAACGTGCATGCGCGCAAGCGCCGTGTGCTGTCACAAGCCTTCTCGGATTCCGCTATGAAGGAGATGGAGCGATACATCCTAGCAAATGTGCGATCATTCTGTGAGCAGATCGGACTGGGTGCGAGTGATGAGCGTAAGGGCTGGACCGTGGCTAAGAACATGGCGGACTGGTGTAATTACCTCGCCATGGATATCTTAGGCGATTTGTCCTTTGGTAAAGCATTCCACATGCTTGAGCGGCCCGACAACCGTTATGCGCTGGATCTGGTATCTCTCGCCACGACCCGGCATCTGATCGTGAGTTGCCTTCCCTTACCATCGGATATCTCCATGGGCCAGATTATTGCCCACTGGCGAAACTGAGCCTGAGTGCTAACCAGACGGATATCTAAAGTGCGGAACTATGCGCCTCGTTGAGAAACTCCATCTAGACAAGGTTCTCTTTCGAAGAATCGCTACTGGGCGCGCCAAATACATGGCATATAGCAAAGCACAGCTGACCGAGCGCACGAAGCTAGGCGACGACACTGATCGTCGCGACTTCTTCTACCACCTCCTGAAGGCCCGTGATCCCGAGACGGGCCAGGGTTTCGCTATGCCTGAACTCTGGGGCGAATCCAATCTACTGTAAGTCTATCCGTCCATCTATATACTTATCATTTCTTTACACTATTTCCCTGATCCTGAACGCTGACTTTGCGTTTCGCACAATGCCAGAATCATTGCCGGCTCCGACACGACCTCAACAGCCATGGCCGCTACCCTGTTCTACCTAGTGCGGAACCCTCACGCCTTACAAAAGGCAAGCGAAGAGGTGCGCGCAAAATTCAGCAACGAAGAAGAGATTACGCAAGGCTCCCTCCTAAACTCATGCACATACCTCCGTGCCTGTCTCGACGAAGCCATGCGCTTGTCCCCTTCCGTGGGCGGAATTCTACCCCGCGAAGTTCTTTCGGGAGGCATGACCATCGAGGGTGAATTTGTACCCGCTGGCACTGTGGTGGGGACACCGCATTACACTATCCACCACAACGCATCATATTACCCTCAACCATTCTCCTACGTTCCCGAGCGGTGGATACCCGGTGCTTCGGCGTCGTCGAAGATGCTGGTTTCGGACAGCGTGATCACGGAGCGCGATGTCCTGTTGGCGCAGAGCGCTTTCTGTCCCTTCTCTATCGGCCCCCGCGGATGCATTGGTAAAGGGCTGGCGTATATCGAGTTAATGACGACGCTGGCGAGGGTGCTGTTTTTGTTTGATATGCGTAAGGCTGCCGGCTTTGATCCCGCGGAGGGAAAGAAGGGGAATGAGTGGGGACGGCACAGGGCGGATGAGTATCAGCTCATTGATCAGTTCACGAGTCTTAAGAATGGTCCTATGGTTGAGTTCAGGAGGAGATTGTGAGAGGAGGAGGTGCCAGAGTCTTTGCTTGGTGGAAATGATATTAGTGTGGATATTAAAGGCTGACAATATTAGGAGTTACGCAGAGGAGTATATATCGGATGAGGCATTAATCTATAAGTCACATATCATGTAACGAAACCAAGAATACTCGTATTTATGAACATATCAGCTTGAAGATTCACGAGGGTGACATAATCTGACACAAACTTTTCGAGTGGCTAACCTACTCGCGACACTCTTGTGCAATAGTTCTCCAATGGTCTTTTGCTTTTAGTTCACCCACAGCTCTTATTTAAAATTCTATACTGTAATAAAACGCCAAGGTGTTTATCGAGCTTCGGTTTTGGTTCGCCTTAAATCTAGTTAACGATAAATTCGGGTAGAAAACTCTACAAGATGTGGAGATTAGTATGCCGAGCGCTGCTGTGGACTGCCGGCAGATGGGGTCATACACAGGCGGGGGAGCGACTTAGTAGTATGCATTTAGAGTATCCAGGTTACTCAGTTGTTCTAGATAGCCAAGCTTTGTTTAAGATCGATGCCCCAAGAATGACTCAGGGAGTGGTTGCTGTTGAAGGGGCAGGATCGACATGTCTTGCATCGTTGAGGTTCTATTCCGATCGGTGGTTGAATTTCGGCTGTTCGGTGTAATGATAACCTTGTCTTTTACCTTGGCTTGTTCGGATGCAATAGATTGGCTATAATATGTTAACAACCAGCCAACGTGCGCCGGTATGGGATATTAAGGTCCTTTTATCCTGTCCCCAACGACACCGGATTGAATTTCCACTTGCGGGCCAAACCTGTTCTAGCCTCGGAATGAAGATACAGATTTGCTATTGCTACCACCATATGTGGATAGAATGAGATTGGTTCGCTTCTAGATGAGGAGGAGCTGTGCATAAACAACATGATGTGATACTTACCTGTATGCCCAGGTATGCCATCAACTCTACAATGCGTTTACCTTTTAACGGGCATGAGTGAATAGTGCGATCATCGTGAGGTTTCAATAGACGTAAGATCTATCGTGATGCTCCCTTCGATGCTAAGGTCTTCACTACTTCCATTGCTCGCATTGAGCAATGCTTTACCGGCATGGGCCTCGCCTCTGCCGCGTCAGGCGGCTAGCTGGCCATATGGACCGTTCCATGTGTCAGGCCCAGAGATGAAGAATTCGCGGGGCGATACTATCGTGTATGCTGGCACGAACTGGCCCGGTCACGGCGAAGTTAGTAAGTTGAACACTGGCTGTCCCATTCTCATCATACAATAATGGCAGGAAAAGTAGGAGACAACACCATCGTCTCCTTTTTGGTCGTTATGCAATATCTGCACCAAACCATGCCGCTGACAATGCCCTGCAGTGATCCCCGACGGACTCCAGTACCAATCCATCGCCACGATCGTCTCTAAGATCAAGAGTCTGGGCATGAACGCTATTCGTCTGACCTACGCCATTCAGATGATCGACCAGATCTATGCCAACAACGGCAAAGACACCACGGTGCAGCAGTCCTTCATCAATGCCCTTGGCGCAACCAACGGGGCAAAAGTTTATTCGCAATTTGTAGCGAAGAACCCTTCCTTCAATGCCAGCAGCACGCGGCTAGACGTCTTTGACGCCGTCGCGGCCGAGTGCGCAAAACAAAGTAAGCGATCACCGTTTTCGATCTCGTAAAAGAGAGAGGGAGTGTGTGTGCGTGTCATGTGACTGGTACAACTGTTTACACTGAGTGTGTTTCCTTAGACATCCACGTGCACCTCGATAACCACATGTCCCGCGCGGCATGGTGCTGCTCGACCACAGACGGCAACGCCTGGTTCGGCGACAAGGACTACAGCGTTTCGAACTGGGTGCGCGGGCTGACCTACATGGCGGAGCACGGCAAATCGTGGACCGCGCTGACATCGATGTCCTTGCGCAACGAGCTGCGTTCTCCCGACGACAACTCCTCGCTGAAATCTCAGTCGTATAACTGGCGGGACTGGTACACGTACATCAAGCAGGGCACGAACGCGATCCACGGCGCAAACCCTGGTATTCTCATTTTCTTGTCAGGACTGGACTTTGACACATGGATCACGCCCGTGTTCCAGGGTACTGCAATGACACCCGGTTCGGCGAAATTCAGCGCTGCCGATTTCCCCGGCCACGCGGATAAGTTGGCGCTCGAGATCCACAACTATAACAACGACGCGTCGAGCTGCTCGAGCTTGCAGAGCACGCTATACAACAACGGGTTCGCGGCCATGCATAAAGAAGACAGCAAGACGGTCAACGTGTTCCCCGTGGTGCTGAGCGAGTTCGGGTTCGCTATGACCTCGACGGAGTGGAAGCGCGTGTACGCTACCTGCATCGCGAGCTATCTCGCTCAGCAGAAGGCAGGCTGGTTCATCTGGGTTGTCAGTGGGAGCTATTATATCCGCTCCGGTACACAGGACTACGAGGAGAGCTGGGGCTTGTTGTCGCATGATTGGTCGACTTGGCGGTCGCAGTCGTATGTTGACGGTGCGTTGAAGCCGCTTATTCAAAATACGGTTCAGAACTAGTCATGTGCCTGCGTACCTACCTGGGGTACACATGTATGTATGTGAACTTGAAGGGACGGAACGGTCCTGCGTTTGCATAAAGATTTCAATAGTCGAGAGTAGTAGTGCCGACAGATTTTATCATGCCATGCAGGAACGAAATGTTTATCGAAGTGCTTCCGTTTTCTATTAGCAATGTGTTCAAGGTTTGTGTGAGATCACGGTGACGGTGTACAGAAATCTTAAAGTGGGGCTGGTACTGGAGTTGACCCTTGCCTGCCATACCTACATAGTACATACTATGTAGCTTTAGACCTAACCTTTCTCGTTCAACTAACAATTATACATATATAGTATTCTGTGCTTCTCTATCTTATGCTCTTTGTCTTCACTTCTACGGTCTTCATCATGTACTCCTCGACTCTATTCTAGACTCGATCCATGGCCATGTGCCCTGAAAGCTGATTTTGCGCGTTTAGTGTGACCCTCGGAACCTTGAAAATCAAGCTGCGAGTAAACGACGGCCACCTTTGCCTTACCCTCTCTCACCGAAATGGCCGTCTGTAGATTCTTCGAACGAGGCTATTGTCGCAATGGAGGTACGCGCGGCGAGATCCTATGTCAAGGCATACTTCGTTCTAATCAGTGTCTACCTAACTAGCGGCTTGCAATTTTGAACATCCTGGCGCGAATTCGGCTTTCGGTACTACCAACGCTGGCAATCGCTTCAGTGCTCTAAGCGGCACTTCAACAAAAATCCAGGATGGCACGAACCCATACAAGATCAGTAAAGACTTGATAAAGTCAGACCTAGAAAATGAGCGCCCGACATGGATTCTATCATCTTACGGCCCGGGAAAGGACGCCCCCGAGCAGTTGTTCGGCGGGTACCCGCGCGAACAAAGTCTGGAAGAGGTCATGGTACACATTAGGGGATCTGCGAATCCTGAACAAGCTGTATGTTCGCCTTCTGCTGTCCTCGAAACGACCGCTAACTTCAGCCATCATGTTAGAAAGCAGAGGTCGAAGGGCTATATAACCAGGCGCAGCAACAGATCCAGACCACCCTCGGCAATCTCGATGGCGCCCTCCAGTTTATACTCTCCGCCGAGAATAAGCACCCGAATCGCAATGACATCTGCAAACGGAATACCAGAGACAGTGGCACAAACGGCGTATTTGCTGTCAAGACAGGCTTCGCCGATAACCCTTTAACATCCAACCCGAGTGCCAATCAGAACCCCTTCTCAACAACGATTCAATCAAACCCATTCGGCGGTGGTGGTGCCAGTAGTGGGACACCTGCCTTTGGCCAACCGTCCACCCTCGGTCAGGAGCCCAATCGGTTCGGAGGAGCAACGCAGTCTACGTTCGGCCAGCCCTCCCAGCTGGGTGTCGCTGCTCCGGCCTTCGGACAACCATCGCAACTCGGCGCTCCAGCTCCTGCCTTCAGACAGCCCTCACAATTAGGTGCTCCAGCGCCCGCCTTCAGGCAGCCTTCACAGCTAGGAGCGCCAGCGCCCGCCTTTGGACAGCCGTCGCAGCTAGGGGCAGGTGCTCCTGCCTTCGGGCAAACATCAACCTTGGGTCAGAAACCAAACCCGTTTGCTGCTGCATCAAGCCAGCCCGCTTTCGGTCAGCCTTCAACATTAGGACAAGCGAAAAACCCCTTTGGAGCCCCATCCGCCCCAGTAGCGAATCCATTTAGCCAGGTCGCAGCGTCAACCGCCAGTCCCTTCAGCCAAGTTGCGCAAGCAGGTGCACAGACTGCTGCGGCCAACCCATTCACCCAAGCGACGGCGTCAAGCGATCAACCTATGGACACTTCGACCTCGGAAAGCGCCCCAGCCAATCCCTTTGCTGCAGCCCAACCAAATACGAATTCTGCCTTTAGCGGCACACCAGCCAACAATCCTTTTGGGGCATCGTCTGCTACAAACTCCGCCTTTGGAACTAATTCTCAAGCGCAATCAAATCCTTTCGCCAGGCCGGCACCGTCCCAGCCTCAGGCCCAGGATACGACCAAAGCAAGACCCTACGCGCCCGGGAGCACGGGACAACACCCACAAGCCGAAAGCTATATCACAAAGAGCATGGACGGGCAAATCACAGCCTTCCGAAACCAGCCGATTATCTATAAATGGAATGTGAACGGGAAACTACAAGACCAAGTACCGCTTAACCCAACCCCAGACCAGGGTGTTCCTGGCGTCCGCAATCCGGATGGCAGCTGGCGCAAGATTTTGTTCCCGAATGGCCCACCCTCGTATAATAAGGACACGGAGCCGGACCCGGCTCAATACACCCATGCAGTCAAGGCGGCTTACGCGCAGATGGCCGCGACTGGGCGTTTCCAGGGGGATATGCCTGAAGTGCCCCCTATGCGAGAAGACTGTGTATGGACTTTCTAGCTGGACGGGATGTTTATGGTATGTATACTACTATGTTTGGGCTTTTGCAACAAACTGTACAAATAGCTTGGTAGCATGACGGTTGGCATTTCATGGCTGGAGTTGCAACTTGGAGTCGCTTCGGAAACAGCATCCCTGCATTTGTCTACCTACCTACTCGTTCGGCTAGAATCTACGGATGAGAAAACGAAGGAAAGGAACCTATAATGGTAGGATTGAAGATTTCCCTTTTGTGAACATTGCTGGTGTGGTTCTTGATCATAAATCCCCGGGGAATGACGTAGAGTTTTGTATTTTGAGGCACTGGAGATATAAGATACCCAAGAAATCAGATCAAAGAGATGGTTTTAGCATGATTTACTGGATCGAACTTGAATGAAAGTGCATTTGACTTTGTCAACTTTTGAGATCTGTGCTTCGTATATAGTGATTGCTAATGTTGTAACTGGCGTCTGACAGTAGCAGAAGATTACTAAGTCAGAGTTATCGTCGTCCAAAGTAAAGGCAAAGCAGTTCAGGACCAGAACAACATAGTTTTCTTTTTCTTCTTCAGCACAATATCTCATTTTCCCATCTGAATTTGGGTTAGGAGGTTGCCAATTGCTAACGCATTTAAGCGGCAATGGTAACCTCAACCTCGACGCCGGCCTCGATGTTGACGATGATCTGCTTGACGATCTCGGTAGGGGCGTTCAGATCGATGAGACGCTTGTGGATTCTCTGTTATGTGGTGTTAATTGGCCAGTTCGCATCTGCTAATTTGTAGGGTGAACCGGTCCGGTCTATTCACTAACCATCTCGAAGCAGTCCCAAGTCTTGGAACCCTCACCGCAAGGGGTCTTACGGGTAGTGACTTTGAGGACCTTGGTAGGAAGGCGGACGGCTGGTTATAGTGTTAGACTTTTGTTTGGGTTTGGGGTTTGAGGGAAGAAACGTACGGCCCTTGACGCGGAGATCCTTGCTCTTCGCACGGTCAATAAGCTCCTGGGAAACCTTCTCAAGAGCTTGGACTGTTGTTTTTCACGACACGTTAATACGAGTATGAACAAGACGGATAGCCGACGTGGAGAGGTAGCATACGTACCCTTGCGAGAGGTCAAGGTGATGCGGATCTTGTGAGTCTTAGGCGCCTCGCTGGAAAGTGAATCGTCGCGTTAGCCGTCCATCCTTCCTGTCAGAGTCGTAATCGCGGGCTTCGCCTTACCCGAAGTCATCTCCCTTCTTGTTGTAAGACATGGTGACTGGCTACCTGATACGGGGGTCAAGGAAGATGGGTGGATGGAAGGTTGGGGATTGATCAAAGATGCCTTCACGACTGTGATTCCGGGCATACGTTAGCGGATTGCTCTTAGCAATTGGTAGAGAACAATGGAGAGTGCTAGTACTAACCTCGAACGTACTGCGTTTCGGTAACGTGATGAAGGCTGTTGTTCTAGCTGGAATTATATTGGTATTGTGGTTTGAGGGAAGGAAAATTAATTATACTTCGTAGCTTGGCGGGGCTGTCGTTTGTTAGTATCAATGTGGATAATACGTTGAAATTCCGTGTCTGTGGATGGTCAAAATCGTCTGATAAGATAAGGGTTGCTTGCTACCTGTGTACATAGGTGGCAGGCCACCGAGGACAGTACCTACATGTAGGTAGCTGAGTACTGTACCTTGGGTACATAGGGACTCTTAATACTACATCTGTAGAGTCTTTACATTAGATTTGTACTGGTAGGCTGCAGTGTACCCACTGCTGGTGGACTCAATTCGCAGCTACGCAATGTTGTTCGCCCTTTGTTGGTAAGGTACGTACCACACAGCTTAGGCTTGTGGTGAGAGTCATCCGGCCAGCAACTTCCATTAGTACTGACAGGTTGAAAGTGGATAAGACCTGCCTTCAGCCTGCATGCTGTGGCATGATATAATAAGTCAGAGGTTGCGCCCTATGAGTGTCTTCAAATGCTAAACTAAGAGAGATCTCGTCTCATAACCGATAACTAATTTGCTTGCCTACTAGGTGGCCTAGGAACCGAGGCCCCTACTTGTCAAGTTATCTGCTCAACACTGCCAACTCAACGATGCCTGTATAGGTATTACAATCCTCATGTCGCCTAACCTGCCCTCGTTTGCCTTCTTCCCAGAGGTGCCCTGGAGAGACCGTATTGTCCCTGTCGAGTGGGAGGCCTGTCTGTCAACTTGGGTTTCTTTGACCGAAGCATATCTTTCTTTATCTGAAGATGACTTAATACGTCATGTAAAACAAGATGAATCTCTTATATCTTTCCAGGTCGCCTTCGCCAGGGAGGTGGCAACGTCTGGCATCCATATCCTCGGGTCCTCTCGATCAGGTACCCTTCTTGTTCGCCGGTGCTTCCTCTTATCCTCCAGGCTCTTACGTTTGCCGTCTCCCCCGTCTGATTTGCTTACTTGGGAATTTCTTTCCGATTTCAGCCGTGTCTATGGGAAAAAGCATGCGGCCCCCTCGGTCAAGTTGGTTTTCCAAACACAAGAAGTGACGGCGTCTTTACAAGCCCTCAAGAAATCACTAGTGATAGCTCTGGATTCCGGTATCAAGGGAGATATAAGTCTCGTTGAGGCACGCTTGAAGAGAGTGAATCACTTCATACATGCCTCCCCTGACGTCGCGGCGTTCTTCCTAGCTGGCAGTGATTTTCTCGATGGACTCATCAGTTGCTTCCGCGTCATGAACCCTCCACTGAGGAAGGCCATCATCACTACTACTTACCTCTGTCTCATTGGCCTGACGGAGGGGGATAGTCCCAGGTATTCAATGCTTGTTGACCAACTCTATTCGCTAAAAAACGCCGCCGACACTCACCAGGACGGTCCGCTTAATGCCAGCGACTCCATGGTCCCCGAGCTGGTAACGGCGACGCCACTCCTAAAGCACATTCAACATCGTCTCGAACACGCCGGTGTAGGACTCTCGAGGAGTAAGGCGGTCATTACCGCGCTGGAGGCCTACCGCAAGCCCGGTGGTAGCGCACGGCCGAAACGTTTAATCAAACGCAAGATCGACAAGGGCAAAGGTATCGCAACCGAAGAACAAGCTAACGCTCTAGGGGAAATGCGAGTACATCGGATGAGTCAGATCTCTCAGATACAGGATCTCTTTCCCGACCTTGGATCTGGGTTCATCTCACTACTTCTCGATGAATACGGCGATGATACGGAACAAGTCATAACACACCTACTGGAGGACTCTCTGCCGCCTCAACTGGCCAAGGCAGACCGCACTAGAGAATTGTTCGTATTCCCGGATTCAATTGTACGGGAATACATTGCTGATTCCACTATCTATAGGCCGCTCGAACGGGAGGAGAGAGAAAGCCATGATATTGCCCCTCGCTCGACACCACACCAGATCCCCGAACGCCAAAGTATTTATGATGACGATGAATTTGATCGCTTGGCTATTGATGTATCAAACCTCCATTTTGGAAAGCGAAATCCAGAGCAAACAACAGATGACATTCTAAAGGATCGATCATCGGCCCCAAATAAAGCTGCCATTCTCTCGGCGCTTTCGGCCTTCGATGCCGACGACGACGAACGAGATGATACGTATGACGCTGCAGATGCTGGTTTTGTCGTGAATGACGGTCACCCAGAAGATGGAGACGACCAGAAACGGAAAGACATTAACGAAGAAGCATTATTTAGAGCATACCAAGTCAATCCTAAAGCCTTCGACAAAGATTCGACGACAAGGAGAAGTGCTGCGCGGACACAATTAAAGCAACTTACGAACATGACGGACGAGGCCATCGAGGGCTGGGCCGTCATGCTTACTCGCACCCCCCATCAAATGAAACAACTAGAGATGAAATACAGTGCGTTTAGTGGAAGTCAGCCAGCTCTAGCGTCGACTGCTTGGCGGGCTGGCGCAACTGGTTCTGGACCAGAAGATTCGGACGCAGACTTTGGCGGTGGACCGAGCGCACGCGGCTCACAGGGTCGTGGGCGAGTTAGAGGCGGCGGACGAGGCGGCGGACGGAGTGGACGGGGCGGTGACCGTGGAGGGACCGCAGCCGGGCCTACTGGTGACAAGGAAACAGAAAACGCTAGGAAACGCAAGGAGGCAAATAAAGGTGCGAGAGCAAATCATAACCGGCGTGACCAACACGCCAAAAAGATGGGCCGAGGTGGGTTCCCTGGCTGATCCTATATCATCTCGCCATCGTCCACGATGGAAGAGCCCAGTCCTTTGGGAGACGCATTCTACTTTGTTCAAGTAGCGCCGGTTTATGCAACCCTTCTCCGCTTCTCTGAGTGCCGTACACCGCCCTGTCCTGGCGCCGCGAAGGTGGCAGGCCGCTTAGCAGTTCCCGTCTCGCCCGTTTGTGGATATCTTGATTCGTATAGATCTTCCTCGTTTAAAGTCTGTGGATATGGACTTCGCAAGTCCGACACTGCGGGTGAAGCGGCTTGATGAAATCCATAAATACTGTGTATGGGAGCTGGAGAGACGACACTACTGCCGCCCCCAAATGACGAGCCTGTCTCTTCGGGCCCGATATGACGGACCAAATAAGAGTGGTGGTCTTTCGGCGTCGCTAGCTCTGACACTGACGTGAGATCGTTATCCTGCTCGTCTCGCATATCACTGAAACCAATCATGGACATGAGTGACTCTCTCGATGATCGCCTGCTGTCCTGATATTCCCTTAGGTCATAGCACTGCCTACAGACGGGGTATACGGGCCAACGATCTGCCTCGTCCCGATACTGAGGGAGCTGTGGCCGTGCCACCATGCCACATTTCTCCTGGACATCGTCAAAAATGTCGGAGATGGGTGTGAAAAACGTTTGTCTGGGCCCCTTGCCCCAATACTGGTTCCGTCCCCAGAGTTGACCAACCAGGGTGTTGGTTTCACTGTCGATGATGGCGGCACCACTGTCACCTTCGACCCCAATACCACCTCGAATCCACTCATTTTCGTTGTTTTGGGGGAACGGCTCCTCGACGAACCATTCTCTTGTAGCTTTTCCCGTCCCATTGCCTGCCCCGTCGATGTAGGCAGGCATCTCACAAACCTGTCCTCGTTGGAATCCAGAAGTCCGCCCTGTGGAGATAACGTTCCCCCCAGGTGTTACAGAACTTGTAGCGGTGACGGGAGTTTCACGGCGTTGTGCGGCATTGGGGAATTTCCGAAGTAGATTTGCCTGTCGGGTGCCGGATGAGATGAGGATCCAGTCCATGACGACGAGCGGGGGATCCTTATCACAGTCCTCCCAGTATGGATCGTGTGTCACACGCGTCGTCTTAAGATCGTAGCCGGAGGTGGCTGTCAGATTTCCGAGGCGGAAGTTCATTTCACCTAGAACGTCATGTCGCTCCTCTACACACCGGGCACGATCCTGTGGGGAGGGATGTTCTATGAGTATGGGGGATGTTCGCCGACTTGCGCCTATGAAAGGGTGAAAGCATGCCAGCCAATAACTGCCGCCCTCTGCCGTTACGCATGGTCCCAGTGTTGCGGTCGTTTCTTCTCCGTCATCGAGGGAAGCACCAATGCTATCCCCCATGCACGGGCTTATGTATGCAAACGGATTGCGGGGTGTACAGACCTCGTCGGGCATTTGCTCGCCGAGCCCTCGCGCCCATACCAAACGGTCAACCTTGCCGACGGAAAACACGAAGGTGACATTGCTCCGATAATTCTCGGGAAGAAGGTCGCGAACGTGGCCGGCGATGACCATTTTACGGGCTGTCCTAACCACATGCCTCGTCATGATGCAAATGCGGCGGGTTCCAGGTTTTCTGCCCCGGACAACACTGACCACATGCCCAGGCCCGCACCATTTCGGGAGGAACTCGATTAGGAATGGGAGCACGGCATGTTCCCAGACGACTGGGAAACTGGCGGACTCGAGGAGCTTTGGTGTACGGATGCTGATTGCACCGGGACTATCGGCGCTCTTTGGTTGTGGTATGCCTGTCTGCTGCGTCAGTCTATCTGACCTCCTTACTTCACACCTAAATTTCCCGTAATGGAACAAATATACCTACCATTCGCTCGCCGTAGCCTCTTCTCAAGGACCGTCCTAAGCTGCTCGCGGCATCGCCTCTTGGATATACCAATCGACATCTCCATCTTAAGGATTCGGTCCTCGGCTAGTTCATTTTTGCTAGCAACGACCTTCTCCTTCCCCTTCTCTGCATCTAGAGCACCATGTCCTTCACGCCCGGAGGCGTCAAGGAGGTGGAGGTTGCTCGTTCGAGACACCGGCGGCGTGGTGTCCTTTGCATCGCTATTGTTGTGGTCCCACCTCATATGGCAAGCAAGGAGATCTCGATTATCAAATGCGTTCTCGGTGCATCCGGCTACAGGACACTCGAATAAATGTTCCATCTTGACGTGCCGGTTGAGCTCTTCGCGGGTCGCGAAATCGCCGGCAACGCAGACTCCGTTATCACCCCACAAGCATACATGTGGATCTTCCGATCTCTTCTGCGCAGTTAATCCGCCCTTGGCCGAGATGACGTCGGAAGTGGGCACTTGGGCTCCGGATGATGTGGACGTCTGCGGCACATCCGCCGGCAGTTTAGTAGCCATGCGTAGAGGACTCGGGACGCGCGACGGGTGAGGCGCATGGTAGAAGTCAGACGTGATCTCGGTCTGTACAGGCGAGTACACCGATTCGGAGCCGACGGAGGGTGTCCGAGAAACGGTAGATGAAGGCGGCGAGTAATCGAGCGAGCTTGTGGCACTAGGCATGCCAGCAGCATAGGAAAAATCCGACACCTCGATACCGGGAAACTTCTCGCCGCTACCTGTGAAGGCGGAGCCTACGCTGAAGCCCACATCCAGGTTCAGTGCCGTTCCTAGGGAACCTACGCTGACATCTGACCACATGGAATCCCGACGGGCAAGGCTGGAATGATAGATATTGTCATGGTTGTATGGGAAGATGGGGACTTGATAGTTGACGACCAATGGCTCCACTAGGTTGTGACCATGCCGGTGACCGTGGTGGTGGTTCGCCTGCTGCGGGTATACCGACGAGACTGTCCTAGTGGGATGGCTTCGGTGTCTCCTTGCTGCTGGCCTAGAGGAGGCATAGCTGGGGTTAGAATTGGAATTTGGGTCGGGATACTGTTCCGCGGACATGACTCTGTGTAGAAAAGGGTGATGTTAGTCAGAGCAGATACAGGTGCAGCCTGTCTGTATAGGAGGACGGGCCGGTTAGGTCAGACTGACTAGGCCAGAGCAGACAGAGAAGCTCTGCTGCCTGTCTTGGCAGTTGATCTCGAGGAAGAAGGTATTTAGATGGATATTATAACTAAGGCAGAAGCAGTGGAAACAGTTGGATCAGTAAGAATAATGATTATCTAAGTTATTTCTTGAAAGACTCGAAACGTAGACACAAGATATTTGTCGAAAATTTAAGCATAATGCCCATCGACCAAGCATGGAGTAAAGCAACGATCAAAGATCAAATGCGAGAGAGACCTAGATCTCTAGAGGAATTAGGGCAGCAAAGGCGAACAGTCAGACAGGGGGGACAAGTAGGAGTAGGCAGGTAGGCAGCCAGTCTCGAGAGGCCTCCGCATTTTCCCTCTTCTCAAGGCAACCATCTTTTGGCCCCCAACCTGGGGCGCAGCAGCACGTCACACCTCAGGAAGTAGATATGTAGGTAAAGGTAGGTATAATATATTTATTTGGGTTAGGTGAGTAGGCAGATAAGTAGGCGTTTGACATTGTTCGCGGACTGTTTTTTTTTTTTTTGGCTTGGTTTTGGGGTCTGAGTTGTTCGGTTTGGTTGTTGCTAGACTTTTTATATGCGAGGCATGGAGCAAAAGAGCGAAAGCAAAAGAGCACAAGCAGAGAAAGGAAGATTTTTAAGATATACTTAACAAAGAAAATATGCAAGGCTGTACAGAATAACTATACATGTTCCTACTCCTTTTCTCTTGCTTCCTCTTCTTATCACATGCTCATTCGCATTACAAGCAGATACAGACTTCTAGAAAAGCCGAGAAAAATAAATTAAATAAATCGGAATAAAAATCAATTTTCCTCCTACAAGACGCCTCACCTCATGTTTTATCAACATGAACTTTGACTGCCCTACTGCCTTTCTGCCTTTCTACCCTCTTCTAACAAAAAATGCTTCCATGCATGCATGAAGAAACAATATAAAAAACCTCAAGAACTCCTCGCTGAACTTTGATCCGGACGGCTAGGATAAGTTGGTAGTACAAATACACATAATCCGTTTAACGCCTCCCTTGTCTCTTCTCACCCTTCACCTTTCGCCTCGTGCACCAACCTCGTAGGTATGATATTTACGCCTTTTTGCGTCTTTGGCCGTCCATCATCGTTTGTTGATATTGGGACGTGTTTTAAAAGTAAAGAAGTCCAGTCACGTCTCCTCCAAACATCTTGTAGGCGTCTGATGACTACTGACCAGGACTTCTTCTATTCCCTGTTTTTCCTGTTGGCCCGTACTAGCTCGGCCGCAAGCTCGTTATTCTGTCGCTCGCTGTCTTGGACCCGTTGTCGTGCTGCTGCTCGGTCCATCTGTCTGGCCTCTCGTTCCTGCTTCAGCTTGTACTCGAGCTCTCGTAGCCTCATCATCCACCTGTTCTCGTCACTTCCCCGCATCGAGCCGGCACCGCCCTGGGAAGTGCCTAGGCGTTCTACATCTGCTGCCCCCGAATTAGAGGAACTTCGAGTCATACTAGTCATCGTGCTCTTGGTGCTATTCGTCGTTGCCTCGAGGTGGGTCGTCTTGCTACGGGGAAGCTTGGATTCTCGTCCGTGGGGTCCCGTAGGCACCAGTGGTGAAGGACTCCCTGCTTCGATCAACTCCTCAGGCGACCCGTGTCGGCTGGGGTTCTTGGTGAGCGTCCGATCCGCGTAGCCTACACTTCTATTGCGAGCATCGCGGGCGCGCTGTAGCGTTGCATTTTCGATCTTGAGTGCGCGATATGCTACTTCCAACTGGGAGAGCTTCGTCTGCGCATCGAGGTTGCCCGACGTGATGCCAGATCGTACAAGCGCCTCTAGCCGCTCCAGCTTCTTTGTCCGGGCATCGAGGTTGTTCTCCAGCGTCTGGTACTCCTTCCAAAGATCGCGTTCTACTGCTTTGATACGAGACTCGAAGCTGTTCATCATCGACTCAATCATCTTGATGGCCGCCAGCAGGTTCTTGCTGAATCCAGAGAGCATGGTCGACACGGACTCGAGCGAGGGTAGCGCCCGACCGTTAATCAAGCTGTTGTCATGCGCCCAGTCCGAGCCACACAGCACCGAGAGACGCGTCCATAAAACAAGTAGTAGGTTGTTCCTCTCGGCCAATTGCTCTTTGAACGTCGCTTCTAGGTGGGTTATCCGCTTCCTATCCTGAGCCCTGCTCGTCTCGAGCTCGATTATGCGCGAGTCCTGGCTTGTGACAGTCCGCGACATATGCTGATGGGCACGTTGGAATGTCTCGAATTGGTTCTTAGTGTTCCGGTGAGCCTGTCGCTCCTTGTCAAGCAGCTCCCCAAGTCTCCTTGACTCAAGCGCGTGGGATTCGAGAAGGCTGTCCCGTTGTTTGATTAGGTGGTCCTTTTCCGCCAGCAAACTTTTAGTCGTATTGAGTTCGGAGACAGTCGTCTCGTGAGAACGTTGAAGAGTCGTGATAGACTAGCTTGAGGTCAGTATTGGATGCTATGAATGAATGTGTGTCTTGGGAGCCAACAAAGGGGCAATTAAGAGAGTCTCACCTGTAAGATGGTTGACCGCGTTCCGCCTAGTTCTCCCAAAGCCCCTCGAAGGTTATTCTCGAGCTCCGTCAGTCTCTCCTTATACTTGGTCGCTTCCACCTCTAGAATACTGAGGTTCTGGCGAAGTCTTCTATTCTCCTCTTTCGTCGTAGACGCGTCGCGGTTGAGATCGTTTATGACCCGCTGCACTTCTTCCTTCTCCTGGTTAGCGATGAGCTCGCGCTGCTCGCGTTCATTCGCGAGTCGCTGGTCGAGTTCCTTAGCATGCTCGCGCTCATCTACGATCGTCTGCTCAGCATTGGCCAAAGCATCTTCGAGGTCACCGATTCGGATCTTGTCCCCTTCTTGCTCCTCACGCAAAAAGGCGATCTCGCCTTGACTAGACTCCTGCTGAACTGCCAAACGCTGGGCTTTCTCGTTCGATTCCAGGAGTTGGGCTTCGAGATCCTCGAGCTCCTTGCTCGATTCTGCTAACTCCTGCTCGAGCTGCTCTGTCCTTTTCTGTGTCTTTACGTGCTCGTCCTCGAGTCGGATGAGCGATTCCGTCATGCTGCGCATTTCTTCCTGAAGAGCATCAAAGTTTTCAGACCTGTCCTGAAGATCCATTTGCAGCCGCTGGATCTCGTCGCTCTTCAAGTCTGTCTCTGCTTCCAGTTCGGTCACCAGCCCCTGTGCTTCTTCTTGTAAGTCGGCGAATTTATTTTCCCATACGGCCTGCTCTTCCAAGGCCTCATCTCGCTCGGCTTGGATGGTCATGAGATCGTTCATAGTGGCCTCGAGCTCATCCTGGAGAGCGTTAACATTCTCCTCTGCCTGGCTTTTACCCGCTACCGCTTCCTCGAGCTCTGCCATGCACGTTTCGAGTTCTCGCTGAAGCTCTTGGTTCTTGAACTTGAGCTCGTTAATTCTGTCGCGTTGTTCGCCAATCTTATTTTCCAATTCTTCTCGATCCGGGTCCTCTACAGCCGCTGTCATACGAGACTGACCACTGCCTCTTGATATTGGCCTATCACGAGCCCCAACCCGTGAGGCGGACCGATCTAGGAGGGTGTCGAGGGTAGAAGGCGCCTGTCCACCACGTCGCTGTGCTAACTTGAGCTCCTCAATCTCCTGGTACAGCCGCTCTTTCTCACGGTTCCGGGAAGTGAGCATGGAAGTCTGTGCGCCAACTTCTCTACGCAGCTCGGCGTTCTCGTGCCTGAGCTTTTCGCTCTCCCGGCGAAGGTCTTCGACTAACGTGCTTGACTGGCTTATGGAATTGGTCTGATCAGCATCGCCCGACAAGCCGGAGACTGGACGCGACCGCGTAGGCGAACTCTGCCTGGGTTTCCTAGTGATATTATATATGTTGGTTGTGTGATGTAGCCCTCCGCCAGCCGGTCCTGATCCGCTCATTTCTTGCTTCAGGGAGAATATTTCGTCACGCAGCTGCCGGTTCTCTTCGTCGGCTTGTTCAAGTCGCGCCGTCTCCTGCTCCAAAAGATCTTTCCACACGTCTTCTGCCTCTTGCCTACCGAGATTTTCTCCAACACGATCGGCGGCCCTGTCCCCCATAGCTTTCACAGTCTCGGCCAGCTTCCGCTTGTCGAGTTCACTGGCCAACCTAAGCCGCTCGTTTTCACGCTCATATTTTTCGACACGTTCACGAAGCAATATGACCTCCTCTTCATAGGCCTGGGCCCCCGAATTGAATGCAGGCGATCCTCTCCCGTCTGATGAAAATCCGCTTCGCGCAGTACTGGGGCGGTCTTCTTCGTCACGCAGTCGCTTCTCGAGTTCCTTTACGCGGCGTCTTAGCATTTTGTTGTCTCGTTGTATGACGGCGAGCGAGGTTCGAAGCTCGACATTCTCCGAGATCATCTCCTTAATACCCTCTTCGGAGAGCTTGTCTAGCCGATCAGAGAGGAACATGACTTTGAGCTTGAGATCAAAGTTTGCTTTCGAAAGCCGCTCAATAGTACTACTCTGCTCTTTTAATGTCATGTTTCTCCCGCTCCGAGCAGCCGTACTAGGGGCCGGGGTATAGTCAGAAGGTTTACGAAAAGAAGACAGTGGCGTCGAGAGGCCGCCCTTTGACCTGTATTCGTTGGCAAGGAATTCTGGCACCTCTACGCTGCGAACATGGCGCGCAATAACCGTGTCCGTAGGTGCTTTCAGGTGAAGCTTTGTAGCCTTCGGTGTGGCCAACGCATCAGAATGTCGTTCATGGACAGGGCTGTTGACTTCTTCAAGAGGCTCGAGTGGACTAGGCTGTATATGATCGAAACTGTCATCGAAGCCTGAGGCCATGCTTCCCATGCTTATAGAACGAGAGAGATCGTTGCTAACACTGCGCGTCAGGCCGAAAGCAGGGGCGGCGCCGCCAGTCTGAAGAGCATAGTCAGCCCCTTGACCAACAGTGATATCGCTCGTGCCGTCGTCGTCGTCTTGTGGGGGAAACGAGGAGGCTGATGAGCGTTGACTGGCATTCCTACTGCGCAAATACCTAGGACGCTTGGTAACCTTCAGTGCATTGCCTGGGGTAGCTCCAGCATCAACAGACAAGCGATTGAGATCCACACTCGAGTTCATATCCGAGTTTTCATCCGCATTTTGATGTTGCAGCGTAATAATCTCCGTCGAGAAGGATACATCGCCGGCACTCTCAATATTCGAGTCATCCTGCTCTGGTGCATCGTTATCTTCCTGCGCCCTGGGATCGTTGATTTGTTCATGAAGTTCAGCATTGAATACGGCAGAACGAGCTCTCGACGCAGCGCGGGCAGCAACAGCAGGCGTTGGAGAGGATATTGGTTGCTCGAGCGACGATGTTGTGTGCGCCGTATCAGTCGCGCCGAAGCCAGCCTCGCTCTCGGGTTGACGACTTGATGTAGGTATAGTTTCTGGGTGATCTGGCAGCGATTCGGGGACAGGAGGATCGGGGGGAGGTGTATTAAGTTGTATTGTAGTTGTAGGCAGGGGTGACGTGCATGTCAGTGTCGGTTCTCGCGTGGGTTGCTGATTGGTTTCTGGAGCTTCGGACGTCGGTTTCGGCGCAGTCTGCGAATCGGATTCTTCAACAACGACGGCGAGGGGCGCCGCTGGTGATACGGATTCTGGAACGGGCGTAAGTGGTTTCTTAGGCACCGCATCAAAAAGGTACGTATCGTCTATTCCCACGTTCGACTCGCCCATCTCGATGGTAGGTGACGCCGGAGGGATGAAGCTCGATTCAACATCCTGTAGGTGAGCACGAACATGTTCCTCTTCAGTCATAGAATCGACATGTTGCTCCTCGTCCGGATAGAGTCTCGTAGTTTCGACAAGACTGCTGTCGCTAAGTGAAGGTAAGGCTTGGTTAGATTCTTGGCCATGTTCTAAATTCGTGCCCGCCTCATTTTGATTTCTGGCTCTTCCATCCTGGCTTGCGCTATAGCTTTCCCCTTCCTCCATGACGGGGGAAAGCACTATCCTCTTCGTGCGTGGATGTGCCCACCTCGGTAGGGCATGCGTGGGGGGCTGTTTGGGTAGATACTGGAGTCGTCGTGTAGTAGGATGCGATAAGTCCTGTTTGGACGGTTTGACAAGGCAGAGGTCACTTGGTGGATTCAAAGCTTGCACATTCGGCAAGTTACACAAGTCAAAGATACGGTCGGATTGGGTCGGTTGGCGCCTTCAGGCAAGAGGGCAGAGGCCGTAGACGTAGGTAGTAGTCAGGTGGGTAAGGCATGTAACGGTATACCTACAGGTATGTAACAAAGACCCGAATGCGTCGAGTTAGGTTCTGCGGGAAATAGGTACGCTGACAGTTCCCTCGTACCACATGCAGCCAAACCGCTACTTATTATTCGCATGCAGATAAGTAAAAAAGCACCATGTGTGTGATATGGGTCCGTCCGTAAGGTCTGTCCGCAAGGTCTAGACTGGAAGTAGGGGCTGGAGCGTTACTGAAGGGAGACAGGAAGGGGTTATGATATGATCTGTTATTTGTTGTCGTTGTTGCTGATCGTCGCGTGGTTCAGAATTATTATCCTTGCAATATACACTAATCTAATAAGTGTTACAAAACGTGTCAAGAGAAATACGATGTAGGTAGGTACCAAATGACTGGCAGGTATCAGAACTGTTTATAGTGAATGACACTTCCTGTCGTGTTTGTCTCTCCTCAAGCTTCCTGTGACCGGCATAAGGTGCAACTGTCACGACCTTCTTGTGTAGCAACCTTGGAACAGAGCCCCGGTGCTAAGGACCCCTGTATGATAAGCTGTACAGTTGTAACGGCCAGTAACAACGGGTGTCTGTGTTGTGTTGCTGGGTCAGCATGTGGATCCATTAAGTGGGAACCTCTAACCTAAGATACCGCACCTGTTACCAAGCACTGATATACTGCAACAGTGTACATGTTTTGTAGGTACTGTACGCCACACCCAACGCCTAGTGTCAATGACAGACGGACTTTGAGACACTAGCGCCATTAATTCTCCGATATTACCTACTATACAGTATCTGTTCGAACTGTGGAGAAAAAGACAGGCAATCCAAAAGGTGCAGGCACTGGCTCTTGAGCTCGTGATAGGTTGCCTTTGTAGATATTTTCATTTCAAGAGTCCCAGCTCGGACTGTTAGTTATGATATGATGAATTTTACTAGCTTCACAAAACTAGAACTTTATGCCCATCCGTGTCCCTTCTGCAAACAGGTGCTTCAGTGATCCGTATGCAACTCATCGTCTCCTGACCGCGATGACTGTGCCTCTGGACCGTGCTCCTCTTGGGGCCGTGCACAAGAGCGAGGGGTTTCCTGCTTTGAGGACTACTTTCAACTTTTGTTTTGGCTGATGTTTTCGGTCTCGCTGGACTTCACTTCTCTCCGCTTCCTCTAATTCCCGGGTATGGCTCACCCGAAGTGTCAAGCTTCTGTAAGGTGAGAACCAACTCTCTCCCATAGCCGTCCTTTTCACCACCCGGAACACGCGTTCTAGTCTGAAGACGGTGCCGAACTCGGGCTGTAGGAACTCTTCAGCGGACTTGGATGCGGCCAAAACCGCCGAAGCGTCTGTCTCGCCAAGTAATGCTGTCCAACGTCGCCAGATTCGGCAATCATTAGACGAAAAGGCCTCGAATATCGTTTGCTGGGGCGGGAAGTATCGTACGGATCGGGGGGAAAGTAAGTGATGCAACAGATTATACACCGCATATCGCAAAAATGGGTAGGACGACATGATGAGATTTCGTTGGTCAACCACATTTTTTCGCCATGTGGGAGATCTTTCATCCGACAAGTGGCCCGGCTCGGGCTCTGGCGAACGTTGGCCGCTTACCAAAGGCGATAGATCTGAAGTGTTCAGGTACAATAGGATTGTTCGAAGTAGACTATAATGACAACGGTCGACAATCGCATGACCAGCCGGCCCAGTCCGTGTTTGCGCCGAAGATAACGCCGCAAAGCCTCTACCAGACAGGAAGAATAACCTGACCGACTCGTGGATAGGATGAATTTGTTGAAGCCCGAGAGACTGCTGTACCTTTTCCCCGTCAACCGTCGGTCTCGCCTCCAAGAGGCCACAGGTACGAGACCGAAGCCAGTGGTAGAATTGCAACGGCGTGTCGAAATGCTTGCCATTCCTTTGTAGCTCTTGCATCGACTGAGGTATTCCGACATTCAATGCAGCGTGCGGGTCGCCACACGGGAGAAAACTCTCCCCGCTCAATTGGATCGCCATTCGCAGGTCACTAAGCGTCATAGGTTCCGATGACAACATAACCCATCGCATAATAATCGCAGTATCGGCTTTTTCTTCGCGAGAGAATGTCCCTAGGGCCCATTGATACAGTTCGTACAGATCTGTGGGAAACTCACACAGCACCTGGTTTACTAGATCTTGCGCGCCGCCCCCTTCAATGATTCCGTTGAGGAGGTTAGTGGCAAGTTGTGCCCACGAAAAGCTCCCCCCAGATTTGTCGGCCACTTTTCTCACGAGAACCGGCCGCTCATCCCAGTCCGCTTTCAAATGGGACTCTATAAGCCGTTCGATGTCATCGAGATTATGCTCTTCAAGGCTTAGCTGCGTCAGATTTTCCGGGATATGGCCGGCAACCGGTTGGCTGGCTAGGCACACACTGAAACTGGAGTTCTGCGCCAATTGACACAGGCAATTCAAGAGTTCTTCGATATATACTTCGTCGCAATTATCTTTAGCGTCAATCAAGATAAAAGTTCTTCTTGCCGACGTCTCTCTCCTAGTCTTGATGTAGTTATCTAGGAAAAAGCGAACCAAGTCCGCATCACCAATGGTGTCGTTGAACAAGCTGGAAAGATCTCGGCGAAGAGCAGGGTCTTGCGTGAAGAGCTGGGCAAGTATGGAGCGAATGGCCGTAACAGATCTCTGCTTACCCAATTTCTCCTCTGACACGAAGACTCGATCTAGGCTTTCGCCCTCTGCTGTACAGAACACGACCGAGGTTGTATGTTGATTCCATTGCTTTACCATTCGGCACCAAACATGTTGCAGCTGGGTTGATTTTCCCGTGCCCGGTCCACCCGTCAGCCAGAGCACGCGCTCATTGCTGGCATCCTGTCGACGATACCAATTGACAAACTCGCTGGTGTTACTTATTCGCCGGCATGCCCTTAAGAAGCTTCCTATAGTCGGTTCTGGGATATCGCCTATTGGCTTATAGTCCAGTCCCTGCAAACATTCTAACGCCAGTTGGCTTGGGTCATGAATGGGGAGAACTGGGGGCAACTATTGCTTACGCTCTTCCCTCTTCGTAAGTCGTCGACACTATTCTCCAGAATCAGTCTACAATTCGAACGCAAGATGAAATGGATGCCAGCCTCACCATGGTTCTCTCGCGTCTTACGACTTCTTGAAGGACATGCAACAATGACCTGAAACCCTGGTCTGCCTCTGACCTAAATCGACACATCGTGTCATGGTCTGCCAACAAGATCTCCGCGTCTTCGCTCGCATGCCCTAATCTGCTCGAGGCAGAACGGGCGTTCTGTTCAGTATGTGTTAGCGTGTTATACCTGCCCACCGCATTTCGAAGAGACCACACGTACTATCAACTGGTCTGTAGAACTTCCTGCTTCCTGATAGGTCTTTACTTGGAAATTAAAATGGTTCCATAACCGTAGAAATGAGTCTCGGGATTCGCTCCATTTGGCGTTCTTAACATTACAGAGATCCGACAAGACGGGCCTCACTGTGGCGATACCCAAGGTCTCCTCTGCCATGGATAACACTATCTCTGCTAACGAAGTCTCCTTCACGCCGTGGTGTGGGCAGCCGAAAAAGATCACGGCGGTTACGGAGCTCAGAATGTCTTGCTCACTCTTGAGACTACTGAACTCAGCCCGATGCAATGCCTGGACTGTCTATAAGTATGCAATAGGTGATTATTTCTCTTCCTCGCCAACGTACCTCTTTCACGATAATGCCGCCAATGGAATGCGCAATCAACACTAACGGCCTTTGCTGGGCACTGGTGGCAGATCTGATATCTCTTAGCCCCCCCAGGAACTCTCTCGCATGAGTAAAGAGGTCCGGCTGGGCCGGGACCAGCAAATTACCATTGCGAAGAACATGGTATCCCCAGGTGAGGATTCTTGCCTCGGGGCAGGACATAGGAAGTAAGCTCTGCGGCCAGAATACGGATTGTGATATCTTCGACTCTGAGTGCCACGTGTTGTTCCGCAAGAGGGCACCACCCGGCGTATTTGGGCGACGATGTTTATCCGATGACGCAGTTCTCTTCAACAAAAGTCGCGCCGGTATGTCACGACTGGGCGGACCGGGCTTTGCCTTCGCACCCGGTCGCACATTGTCATACTGCCAACTCCTCATGGGATGCCCACCAAAGCCATGAATGAAGACAATACTGAGACAGCCTTGTGAGTAACCGTTTTGGTCTACCCTGAAGAGTACATTTAGAAACCTCACTTACTCTACAAGCGCATTATTACTTTTATCCGGCTCGTATAACACATGCAAACCGACAGATGGAATTCTGTCCTGAGACGGACCCATATCTCCTCATGTGATGGCACTCATGGATGAACCAAGGCTTCAAGCAAAAACGATAGTATGGATGTTGGTCCGCCAACCGCATTATGAGACAAAGAGTGTCAACAATTCTGACTTGGTTCCTTTTTCGAGGTATTGGCACCAGCATTTGTATCCGGCAGGCCATTGGGCCGTTGGTGCCTGATCTGGGACGGTACGGTACGATAGTGCAAGGGCATACCCGGCGGCCGTTCTCCAAGCGACGAGAACCAAAACAACGCGCCGCGATAACACATTTCCAGGTCAACAGGTAAACAATCACTGGTTCTTCCTCATCCACCCTTCATTCCTCTCATTTCCAGTTTCACACAGCTCATTTATGATCCGTGCCGCTCCACCATAGCCGGACCGGCTGATTCGCCGCCCGTGCGCAATAAACCGGGTTATCATCTATCTAGGGAGAATCTAATCCTAACGGCACAGCCAAGCCCGAGTGTATTATCAAACAGCCATCTTGCACCTTGTATTCCACCAATTTCAAGCGCACACCGTGTGACAAATCAAGTACAGGATCTATTCTTTCCGTCCATTCATTTGCCGGCGTTGCTCTTGTTGCAGCTGACATCAGACTGACGCGCTCATTCTTGTCATCCCTAGCAAGTCCTGCAAGCCCTAATAGTCGCTTGAATTACCGCCGTTGTCCGTTCAGGAGCCCGGCGGAGATGAAGGAATCATCACATGATATTGCATCCGATGATGCACCCCCTAAAACCACGCCTGCTTAAGTAGGGAAGCGGGCTTCTCGCTGTTGCCGGCCCTTCATGCAAATGCGCATCACGTCACGACACCGCCAAGAGGGGGAAGATACATAAAGTACACGTGCATCAGCCTTATATGTTTAAAGCCCGAGAACCTCGTTCGCCTTACCAATGGCTCCTATAGCACCAAGGCCGTCCAAGTCGGTAGCAACGAGTCTCTCGAACCCGGCGGCCCGCAGACCTTCCCAATCCGCGTGGGATCGGAGGTAAGATTCGGTAGGTCGATTAATATGTTCAGATTCGCCTTGTCCGCCTGGGAAGTCTGGGCCCGGTGTGCCCTCTAAGAAGGCATTCTTCTGGCGCAGTAAGTAGTGGGCGTTCGACCCCGTCACGGGACATATCGGGATGTACAGTACACTCGAATCTGACTGACCGTTGTGCACCTTGTCGACCGCATGAATGGCTGAGATAAAGTGGTATGTTAGCTTTATATATACATCACTCCATGACTAGACCTTAGCCGATATGTGTGGTGAGCTTACTATCGCAATGCCAAACGACAAAGTCACCCGGTTTGACTGGGGGCATGTGTATCATGCTCGTGTCTAGTTCGAGATGCGGATGAAGATCTACGCTCAACTCCTGTCCATGGCCTGGCGTCGCACCCTGCAACTCGCTTGTCATCTCCTCCCCGGTAAAGATCCAATTATCGGGCGCCAGGTATTCTTCGAACGGGACATCTTCTGACCCCTTTACAGACCGAAAGAAAGGTCGAAGTAGATAATAAGCGGTCGCGAGTTGGATCAAAGGGTTTACGAGCAGAGTGCCCTCAAACCCCTTGGTATAGCTCATGCTCAGCCATCCCTGAAACATGCGAAACATAGAGCAAGCACCGAGGCCATTGTAATTGTCCATGACGGCATGGACTCTTGTACTGGCATCCCACGGGTCGTACTCTTCCCACAATCCCTGGAATACCTTGTCATAGACGCCGCCGAGCCCGTACCCGTGCTTCTCCCACCGCTCGACGCTGCCGCTATCTACGTGGGGGCCGAGGGCGAAGGTTGCGTCGCCCGGTTGCCTTATGCGCAGACGATCAGCGTAGGACAGCGTCTGCGATAGCGAGATGGCGCTTTCGGGGTTTGACAAGCGCCATATATTCATCAGTTTCGTCTGCGCCTTTAACAAGTTCGGATGAGCCCTTGCGCGGATCTGCGAGCTTGACCAGTATAGCTCGAATACTTGCGGGTTATCCTGCGGGAATGCTGAAGGAGAAATCAGATTACTGTGAAGACGGGAAATGGGAAGAAAGAGAAAGTAAGATCCTTACCTCTTGTTGACGGGTTCAGCCGGACATATTCCTCGATGTCGTTCTTATACGCGCGCGCCTCATGTTCGGGAATGACATTTCTAACGACAGCAACGCCCCTCTTCTTGATTTCGGAGCGCAGTCTTGCAACATCTTCATCGAGATTTGCGAATTCGAGACTGGGTACCACGTTCGACCCCTCTTTCGCGATGATGCTATTCTCTCGCCTCAGCCGAGGAAGCAGCCGATTCCAGCTCGCGATTACTTTATCTTCGTGTCCGGAGACGAGAGATTTCTTAAGATCCAGGAAGCGCTGGGGCAGAGGCGGTCGGTCCGCACCGGACAGTGATACGAATGAATCTGAGATGTCGCCCTCTCTTTTCTCCCGGGGCTTGGCGGAAGACATCATGGCCATGGAGCGCACGAGACGGGGATTGTTCCTCGTCAGTGTGGCCTTAGAGGGAATTTTTGTAGTATACCCAAGTCTCCGGCATATTTCAGTTGGAACCCTCATCTTTTAGTCTATCCCTGTTGCTGAATAGTCGGATGTTATTCGGTTAGAAAATGAGCATCAGAATATGCAGACACGCAGGTACACAAGGGGGCGATCAACACAACAAGGCAGGACATGCATATTAGAGTTCAACCCGGCATAGCATTCATGTATTAAAGGAAACTAGGGTCCAGCATATAAATAGGGGGATCGATACTTTGTACAACGAACGCCACGCACCCACGATGTCTCCGCGAGCGCGATGGCGGAAAACATCTACGCACTCGAACGACTAGTCCGCGCAATAATACCCAGGTAATACCCAGGTAGGCAACGATGATGCCGACATGGGCGGGGATGGCTTGTAAGTCCATCGGCCATTACCGCGGTCACTTCCAAGGTTGTCGGAGTTCTGCTCTTTCGCCGCCTACCTTCCAAGTGTCGCGTGGCTCCGCCTTCTGTCGGACTTGGCGGAACTGCCCAAATCGGTTAGTCTGACCGCATTTCCGTCCACCGTCCCGCCCACCTTTGTGTGTGAGAGTGAAGAGGAAGGAGGCCGTGGGTAAGCCAGGTGCTTGCTCGCCTTCTTACATGATTTCTCTTATTCCTATACCGCACGTACATCAATTGACCACTGCTACCTGAGTACTCTCTGGAAGAGTGCGGTCTCTTGTTCCTTTTATATGAGAAAAGGGGCGACCAGAAAATGATTATTAGTATTCAATCTGTTTCACCCAGAGACATCATACCGGTAGCGGAGGTGACGAATCCGGTCAACACCGCCCTCAAGTAGCTGTATCTACATGACATAGGCAGTATATACAACACCCTATCTTGACCTACTCCGCAGCCGCTAAAGGAAGGGGGGCGCTCTCTCCTGTTCTGGTTATAATGGTTCGGTTTGTGGGATCGGACCCGACCGGCTTGCCCCTCAAACGAAGACAGGTCGCCCATGCTTGTGAGAAGTGCCGTCGGCGCAAGAAGCGATGCTTGCACACAGAGTCCAAGGCCTACATCAATAACGACAACACTTCTTCCTCTTCTGTCCATCACCCGCCCGATCTTGCCCAGAATAACGCAAAAAGATCCGTGGCAGTTGACGATGGATCCGGAAATCCTTCTCCCTTGAGCAGTGGCAGTAGTCAGACCCAAGTTTCAACCCCCAAATGCTCTAATCACGACACAAATACCATCTCCTCTGCCGCTCAAAATGAGAGGAAGCGTGGAGAAAGTCAATCGCCGACATTCTATGGCGACTTGAACCCGGAGGCCATCCTGATGGAGGCTACGAGTTTATGCTGCCGTCGCGATGTATCGGCACCTGGCGGCGTAGGTATATGGCAGGCCGCTATCCCCAGCCGCCAGAACGCCCAGGGCTCGAGCATCCCCACCATACAGTCCACCTCACGGCGGGCGGTTCAGGATTTGTTAAGGTCATATCTTTGGAACCACTGTCTTCCATGCCGGCCTCCGCCGTCCGACTATGCCGTGTTGAAGCGCATATACTTCGAGAAGATGAACCCCATATTCCCCATCATCGAAGAACAGGCACTATCAACACAACTGGACGAGGTTATAGAGACCCTCGTCCAGCAAGTGGTGAGTCTCGCTGCTGCTGCCGACCCCGAGGCTACTCAGCATCTCCGGGTCAGCCCCGCGGGGCCCCTCCTTACACGGCAGGAGTTCTGTGCCTGTCTGTCGAACTCCGTTCTCACCACGCTAGACGCTGGGCTCGTGACAGACCGTGTCTGGCTTACCCGTTTGTCAGCTGCCTTGTCATTATATACACAGCCTACGAACTCGGAAGAAGCAGATATCCCGGCCCAATTGAATAGCCGGGCCGTCCATCAGATGCATACTCTTGGACTCCAGATGGCAGTCGACGACAGGCATGAGAAACGAGACATGATACCCACCATCTTCTGCTGCCTTTGGGCGCTCGACCGCATCACTAGCGCCTTTTATGGTCGTGCTTGTCTAATACACGAGCGAGATGTGGGCTGGAACTTGGACGAGTGCATTCGGAGACAAGCCCCTCCCTTCCGGCTCCTGTTGATGATCATCAACATACTTGAACAAGTCATTAATCTATACCGACCTGGGACCCGAGCGGAGGGCAAGCCCGCAATTATAGAGATGCCGACCTTTGAGCAGATGATCATTGATGCCGAGGCATTGAGGATGCCTAGTTCCTGCCTTGGTAGGTTCCTCAATTACATGGTAGCAAAAGGCAACTTACTGACGTAGATATAGCCTCGATAGAGGTATTTTATCACTCGGTAGCCATCTTGTCGACTCAGTCCCCGGCCGACATCACATCCTCTGCCTTGCCCAGCCCCGCAGTGAACAGCCGGCGGTCTCTCTCGGCAGACCGTATAACGTCAATTATAGGCGAGGAGTTTGCCGGCCAATTGGTCTATATGCCATTCATCCCGTACGGCGTATCGCTTTCGCTCAGTGTGTCGTACCGAAAGATGCGACACAGCAAAGTGCCCATGTTCAGAAGTCGGGGCAAGCAGACGTTCCGGAAGAACACGCTGCTCCTGAAATCCATGGACGACATGTTCTGGAAGTCTAAGACCATGGTCGCCATGGCGGAGCAGGTTCTGAGCGAGATGGACAGGGCGGTGGCGTCTCTCGCTCAGGAGAACGGATTGACAGATCTTTCTAAGAAAGTCGAAGCCCATAACCACCACCATCATCATCATCATCATCATAATAATAATAATAGTAATATACCTCAGGATGAACGGTCTGAAGCGCAGCCCGAAGACACAGCAATGGCTAACACGACAACGAGAGCTATGGATTTCTCGTCGGTGCAAAATATGGCTGATGCAGGTAACGAGTGGATGTTGTTCGATGCCGTGCCCGATCTCGACGTCTTTGGACATTTTGATCCGACTTTTGATCTCGGCGCTGTTGATGCTGCGCTTGAGGGTACACTTGATTTCGGGGCGTCGGCGAATTGGTTCGATCGGCAGCAGCAATGGTTGTGATCTTGCTTACCTCAATTCTATCCTCAGCCTCTTTCTTCATCGTCTTCAAGGCAGAGGAGTGGGTTTTGAGCCAAACATGTCAATCTCGAGTGTGGAGAGACCACATACAACACGCAGCGGCCGACCCTACTACGATCCCATAGTGCGATTTCGGGTTGGTGTAGTAGATTCAATTGATCTACTAGTTCCATCCGCTCTGGGCACCTGGTACATAAGCGGTACACTAGCCGTGGGTAGCAGCCGACTCAGCATGGCCGTTCTTATTATACACACCGGGTCGTATCTAGCACGAACTGGCAGGTGTAACAGTATCCGGGGCTAGGAGGTGCGCACAATATCGATGAAGCTGCTATTCAGTAGCGTCTACAAGTCGTCAAGGGGAGAAAGCTATGAGGAGAAATGTAGTTATAAGTAAGGTAGTGTAAATAAGACATGAAATGGGATACTATAGTCTAGGAAGGGGTGGGATGGGATGACATCAGATGAGATGTGATGATAACATACATGAACGTTAAGGTATTTCGCCTGTCTTCTATATATTATATATAATACGAGTATTTGTCATGAAGTTAAAAGACAGAGCCCCCTTTTACCGTTGCTATTACCATTATCGTGATTCTCCCCTGCGTACCACAGCACCTACGGAGATATGCTGGCACAAAGTGTAAGTGTTGCGACGCGTCACATACGTAATTATCAGTCACTCTTCACATAGCCCTATTCTATTTTCTACCTCTATATGTGTGTATATGCATGCCATATATATAACCCTTTTTCTTCGAAGATGGTAAGATAAAAACCCGCCATTCAACCAACTATTCATTCATCCATTCATTAATTCAACTTCAAGCAGTCTTATTAGCGGGCCGAATGTGTACTTGTAGGAAATCCCTCTTTCCCAAAGGCGCACCCTTGTTCCTCAGAATGTCGTACAGGGTGGTGGTGTGGAAGTAGAAGTTCGGCAGCAGGTAGCCGGTGGCGTAGTCGACGGCCCGCATATCCACCGAGAAGGAGCCCATGTACGCCTCCACGATCTCCTCGGCCCGGCTATTGACGGGCTCGGCCTTGACGCCCTCGAGGGAAGAGATGGCGGTTGCTAGGTACGACTTGCAGTCTTGTAGGGAGGCTGTTTTGGGGGGGAAAAAGAAAAATCTCTGTCAGTCTACGAGCTTGAATATATGAGGCATATTGCTGTAAGCGTCGAAACATACCAGGGCCAAAAGGAACATTGTTAGCCTCACCGCCAGCGAGCTTTACGATGGCATTGCTGGCGTGAAGGCAAGATATGGTGATCTGCTGGCTGGCCGGCCACATGTCGGGGGCGAGACGGGCCTCCAGGAGCTCGGACACGTCGATGCCCTTCTCGGCGGCGTAGGCCTCGGCCTTCTCCAGCAGGCCCTGCTGGGTCTTGAGGAGGTTGATGAAAGTAGTGAAGGCGAAGTCGTAGAGGGTAGCCATTTTTGCGGTTGTTTTCTTCCTTTTAACTTCCCTTTAAGGGGTATAGGAGGTCTTTGTTGGTAGAGGTAGGAATGAAGAGAGAAGAGGAGAATGAGGCTTGAGACTACGACGAGGAGGGGCGGGACACTGCTTTATATTATATACACGAAAGACAAGCAAGCCATCTCGTTACCTATCTCGTCTCACATGGATACGTCGTATCCATAGCTGCCTTAACTAAGGGTATTCTAAATAAAAACACCGGCCGCATACCCCTCTCCCTCTCATCCACCATCACCTTTTTTCCCCACCGCCTCGTTTCCCTTCTTTTCCCTAGCTCTACATCTGTAGGTAGGTACCATGTGTATGTATGTATGTATGTATGTATGTATGTATGTATGCATGTATGTGTGTGTGTGTGTGTGTGTGTGTGTGTGTGTGGAATCAATTAACCTAAAATCACGGTTGGCACACAGTTGAGCGTTTTAGCGCGGCTACTCTACTTAGCATGGTGTGGACTTTTCGTCCGAGAACGAAACCCGACAGCTTCTTCTTCTTCTTCTTCAACGCCAATCAGGCCGAGGCTTGGTAATCACGCCTTTTGTGGATTCACTAAGACTGGCGCTGACAAATAAAGGACCGGCCCGTGTTTCTGATACGCATATCACATCCACTCACTTACCTGTCCATTTACCTACAAGGCATATAGACTTACATACTTGCACAAGGCAACTTAAGCTTAGGACCTTGTTAAACCACTTGGAGGAGTCTTTTTATTGTTGGTCAATCTGTCAACGACAGTAACAGCAATCGGTAGTTGGTACCTAATTAATAATCATACGTAGTAGTTCGCTTAAAACGTAAGGTACAGCTGCCATCGGCAATGCTACCGTAGGACTCGGTGGTAACCAGGTTTGTAATACATACCGATATTGTTTTGGAAAAGAGCGAAAAGAGCGGCGAAACACCAGACATACCTATCACAAATACCTTACTGACCGATATATGTACTTGCCTACCTTGGTCTGCCGGGAAGTAAAAGAGGTGGGGACATGCGAGAGTTACGAGTCATTCTGATTCGTTGTAGGGTCTGTTCAAGCAATAGGCTCGGAGGTTCCAGATCACTGCCTACTGAATTGTTTACCAGATGTGCGATTTAAGGTAAATAGGAAGATGTCAAAAGGATGGCGTAATTCGCTCTGAGACTATACTATCTAATCTACTAGGTAAGTACTATGACAGCATAGCGGTGCAATACATCGTCGTATACCAGATTTGCTGTGCGTAGTCCAATATTCCCGATACCGATACCAATGCCGTTTACCGCAATTCACAACACGCATACCACATTCTGCAGCATGAGTAATTACTCCAGTGTTGAGAACGATACTATTGATTGGCCTAGCTATAACCACACTAACACGAAACCATCGAACCAGATCCAAACAGCGGTGGAGACAGGGAGCGGCATGACATTCCCGGCATACGATCATGAACAATGGTCCTATTAAGAAGCAAGGGACCCTTAATATACCTGTCCTCTGTCTGCCTGTCTCTTGGCATTGAAGAAGAGGGGAGCAATGTGGACACACAGCGTAGACCCCGCGCTATAAGCGGGTTCAGGACTACGTTTGTTGGAGATGATTACAGATGTAGAGTGAGTGAATGAATGAATCGAATGAGAACCCGAATGGACAAGCAAGTAAGCAAAAAGAGTAAGTAAATAAGGGATGACAACATCCACGGAAAAAAGGAATTGGCTTGGTACCTCTACATCTACGCCGCTACAGCCCTACGAGCCACCTACTTATATGGTAGGCTGTATATACCTAGTAGGAGGTATGTTGGAAAGGTCGGTAGAGATGCGCCACCACATTCTAATGTAGTATGCAGCCCAGGCACTGCAACACGCATTAGATGCCACGATAAGTAACTTCCGAGCCGGGCAGGAAATAAATAGTGCGCATTAAGTAGGTACCCAGCAGTTATCAAAAGAACCAACCTCCTGTTCGTACTTATGTTTATGTTTGCCTAACCCAGGTACTTACATGTACCTAAGTGAAGTACCTAGGTCTACTCTCTCTTACCTTTCTCACTCTCATCGCGTCACGTACAATACTCTCCTCTCCTCAAATCATACATAAATATCTCCTATTTCGAAGTCCGACTACCAGTACATCATATCACGGCCTTCGGGATTTGCTTTATCACACTCTTTTTTTTTTTTTTTTTTTTCTCCCTCCGTTCCTACCTCCCTACCTCCTTACACACCAATATACTTACATACCTACATACATACATACGTACTACCTAGCATTAGCACAGCATATAAATGTGTATTTATAATCCAAACCTCCAAACCTGGGTACGTTAGAATCCTCTGATTCGCTCATTACTGTACCAGCGTCACTGCCCCTCATCTCATCCATCATACATACCTCCGTATGCACTTAGGTACATACGAAAACCCTTGGTCGCTGTTTTCTTTCCTTCTCCTAAGCTATCGCGGGGTGCGTGAGGATTCCGCTTTTTTTTTTTTTTTTTTTCCTTTTTTTTTTTTTTTTTTTTCCCTTTTTTTCTTTTAATGTCAGGGATTGAGCCTATCCAGCCATACCCACTTAGGTAAACTAGGTATATATGAAGGTATGTAGATCATACTTGAGAAATCTTATGCTACGACTAGATCGATAGGTAGGTAAAAAAGGGGGCTACCTAGTCTAATAGATAGGTGAGAGAGGATAATCGCCAAACTCAACATCATCTTTAAGGGGCGATATGAGAGTTGCAGTTCAAGCTCTGTGAACTGTCCTGATTCTCCCAGTCCAAGGATGGTAGATGGTCTAAAAACATTCATATAAAATGACGCTGTCATTCTCTAACTGGTGAAGAGAGGTGTCTAAGCTGTGCTCGGTTCTAATAAGCACTCCCGTCTATGATGAAACCCCGAAAATAAAAGCAGCGCAGCCATCCCATGTATCTAAGTATCTACAGAGTCAATATCTATCTTGGTAGGCAACTAAGATTTTCCAGCTTAGCTGGCTCAGCTCACTCAACTCGGAAAACCTATTAGTCATTTCCCATTATTCATCATAGTACCCAGCCCAGCAAATCATGAGATCGTCGAGGTACACATCAGTGCAATTCCAACCCCTTTTTCCTTGCACTCCCTCTTCCGTATCACGTTGTGAAGACCAAAGCAAGTAGACTAGTTAATCGGTGCGGCTTCCTTCCCATGCAATACCCAATCTTGCAACCTTCTCGAACGCTGTCTCAGGAGTCAGTCGACGGCGGTAGCAGCAACTGGGTCGATCAGTCCTTGGTGATCCACAACCAGACCACGGGCTTGTCCCGACCATTGCGGGTACCGTCCCATCCGACCTCCTTGATTGTCTTCTGGATATCTGCCAGCTGATCGCCAGAAAATATCATTCCACGATACCAGTTACCGGCGCCTCTCTCCGACACCTCCGTGATTCTGTTCTTTTGGGGGTCAGGATTGCAAGCCCCAAATCGCATCATCAACTCGCTGATCTTCGTGTTGGTCGGCACCTGGAACTTGGCAAACGAGAAGTTCATTCCCGGGCATCTCCAAGGGGGTCGAGATGTCTTGAAGATGTGGAACTTTGTGTGCTCGTCATGGAAGACATAATTGTATCCGGGCTCACAGCCCGCTCCACCCGTCGAATTGACCATATTGATGCCTGGGTAGTCGAAGCTGACTTGAGGGTGCGGTTGCGGGGGACGTTGGCCGGAATAGTAATTGTTGGGCCCGTAATATCCTTGTGCTGTGTAAGGATAGGCCGGTGGTGCTGCTGCCGGTGCCGGAGCATATCCAGGCGGCCCGAAAGCGCCGTGGGACACACCGCCAGGAAGAGCGCCGCTATACGCCGGGCCAGCCGAAGGGGGTCCACCTGCGGAATCCCAGCCAAAGCTGGGGTTCCAGCCTCCACGTCCAGGTGGCATGCCAGCCATCGTAAGTGTTGGCAGATTAGGAAGGCGGCTATATTCTGCCCGAGGGTAAGCTGCTTGGCCTGCCTCGAAGAGATATGGGACACTTTCAGGATAGAGTTTGTGTAGAAATGGGTAAGACTCGATATCGATCCGTGTGGTAGCGGTTAGGATTCTATATCCGTCCTCGCTATGGCGAGTTTCTTGGTCGATATCTACGGGCCCGAAATTGTCTAGCTATGGGTGTCAGCACAAGCCATGCATAAACTGGCTGGAAAGATAGTGTGGTAATTGGTAAAGGTAGGTTTTTACCCAGCTTCGAAGCACTATGTTGACTGAGTTAAGGAGAGGATGATATTCAACTTACCTTGGGCTACGACCGACGACGAGACTTGAGTGTCAGAGATAAAGCCAGAATCGGAGCCAGGTTCAGAAGTCGAGTCTTCGTCACCTCCGTATCCTAGTAGGATTTCGATGCGATAGACCTCACAATCCTCAGAATCGCAGAAGGACCCTACCGCTAAGTAAGCCCACGAGTGACCAGCAGGGTGAATCCAGAGATATCTTCCGATGATGAGCTTAATAGCTGGATATGGGAACTCGATCCGGCTCACCCGGCTGTTCCGACGATCCAGGTTGAAGGAGGGGAATCAGCAACCCGGCTTCCGCGCGAGTTGCTTAGAAAACGGTCAGAGTATATACCTGGTTTTCTCGAAGCACAGTCTCCGTTGAGAGTGAGAAGAGGAAATGACTAGTCGATTATAGTCTTGTATGATGAGAATGGCAGAGGATCTGAGCAGAGATAGTTGGTAGTCAAAGTCTCCAGATCGACTCCAACTTTGAGAAGCTGATTGGGGGGTTAAATAAAGAGTAAGGAGAAAAGAGAGCAGAGCAGAATGAGTCGTTAGGACGCGCGCAACCAACGGTCGCACTCTGAATCTTGATCTCGTTGATTCATGATAGAGTCAGAATACAGCGATTTAGCCATAGATGGTTGAGACGGACCTCGCCCGTAACCAAAGGCTAGAAATGAACTGCACAATGAATTCCACATGACTAAGTCCCATCAATTCTGACTATGAGTATATAAAAACCCAAAACTTGTCCATATCATTGTGGGACCTGATTATCTCGGCAGTGGTCAAGACTCTCGAATATTGGTTCCAGTCATCCAAGCAACTCTCTGTCCTGGTGACTATCATGTGGAAGGACATTGGTGAACCAGTTTCCCGGGTGCCTTCGAAGGGCCCAGAAATGGCCCTATTTGTGACTAGCCGGGAATCTACATCAAGAGATAAGATCGCGAACCGTTGGCTTGGTAAATGACTACAACATATTCCCTTCCAGGGGAGTCACGGCTCCTAGGAACCGGTGAAGCCCAATATGGGGCACCACCATAGGAGCTCATAGTCGATGCATGGTGAGTCTCAAATTGTATACTCGCGTCCTGACATATTGGATCGAAAATGTATCAGTCAGGACAAGTAACGTGAGGCATCCGACAACAGTAGACATCCCAGTCATAGAATCCGTGACGAGAAAGTCCCACAACATGTCGATGTCGTAGACCACAGGGATTGAAGTTCGTCAGGTCGTGGCTAACGATATGTAAAGGTGGATAATCCATCCCAACTATAGATTCTATCATAAGTACCCCACAATGTAGCGGTGACTTTCAACAGCCCCACAATGGGAAGCGTCTCATTTCAGATGCAGGATTGCAGCAAGAGGGCTCTTTGAGCTATGCGCTCAGGAATAGATCACTAGCAAGGTCAAAGATACCTATCATGGCCTTCGGGCTAAGGGCGATGCGATGATCGACATGGCACGACCAAGAAGAATCTGTGTGGTATCCAGATTTCGACGAGATCGATGAATGACCCGGAGCCCAAGCCCCATAGGATTACCTAACGACCGTGACTTGTAAACGCGAAGCCCGCCTTCCCCGGTGGACAGTCGAATCACCCAGGAGCGCCAGTCTCCTGATCGACAATTCGAACAGCACCACCCTTTCGTCCCTCTTCCACCTCGTGCTTAGCGCGTCTTCGCTTGTCAACGTCAGCCACGAGATTTTTGAAGTAAACCTCTGCTTGCACTGTTGCGCTGTACGCGATTGCACTCCAACTCCAGACATTCTTTTTCTCCGCGTCGGCACCGGCAGCAAGGAGTGTTCGCAGGACCAGCAGGTGCCCGTTGCTGCTCGCAAAATGGAGGGCGGTATTTCCGTCAACGTCGGCATGTTGAACAGCTGATTCAGCACCACCAGGCACATACGTTAGGAGAATCTGGAGGACGGTGTCGTGGCCTCCCGAGCTGGCCTCCATGATGGCATCTCTACCTCGAACATCGCGGCGCAGTATGGTCGGAGGGCTATACTCAGCCAGGAAGTGAACAACTTCGGTATGCCCGGCGCCGGCCGCGAGCATCAGGGCTGTCTGATGGTTGTCGTTGAGGGCAGGCGTGGGCATCTCATGGCCGAGGGCGACCAGGGCTTTGCAGACTTGAAGATGGCCGAGGCTGGCAGCGAGATGTAGATTCGAGTTCGAAAGACCGTCGGAGGAATGGTCAGGGTTTTGGACGAGGTCCGGATGGGAGTTGATGATGCGCTTTACGAGTGATGCATCGTTGCATTGCACAGCGCGACGTAGCCTCTTCGATGGCGGAATCCTATAGATGAGATACGTATAAACTACATGCATTGGAACCAGACATTGGCCCAGACCAGAATGAATAGTGGGAGATAAAGCTGTAGCAAACCACAAGCAACATTGAATCATGTCACTACGCTGAATTTGCTTTCACAGGGGTCGGTACAAATACTGACATCTTTGAACGAAAGGTAGGATAACCTGAGAATTGGATTTAGTAAGTAGATAGACCAAACGCTACAGTAGACTGAAGAAGCGTCGAGGTCTCTATCTCTTTGTTCAGCGAAGGCGCGCCGGGAAAGGAGTCAATAGGCACAACGGTCGGATCATCAAGTGTGGAAAACGCCAAGGTTATGAGCTACCGCAGAGCTTCCTGACATGGTGTTGTAGGTCGGAAATGTTGTATCGAGCAACTTCTAATGATTATAATAAATAGACGAGACTACAGAGTTGAACCAAGTTCGCTATGGGAAACAAATGGTTCAAAAAGCTAATTGTCCCGATGTGTTGACGTCGGAGAACAGCCAGAAGCTTATTACAGCATCCCTACATACACGTATGCGGTTAAGCAGAGGCATGTACATCTGTACCTCCATAAGGTAGATACGATGAGCAGGGGTCCTTAGCATGTGGCTCCATTGTAACGGAACTGAGTCGAAGGAACTTATGACAATGGGACTGCAGGAACTGTGGATGCCCAGGTACAGACCCCACCTCTAGATAGCTTATCTTCCTTCTAATTAATCAAGTAACCCATATTGCACCCTACCTAGGTAATTCTTCGTAGAAATCTACATACTGACGAACAGGTTGCACCCACCCCTGTAGACACAGCGATGCCGACTGCTGTAGGGGGGCAGACACCCCACCTGAGGACTGAGTAACAAGCCCACCGACTATCCCCCACCGTTATTAACGAAGTTACCAACTCCCAGCTGGCTTAACTTACCCTGAAACCAGTTCTTGCTATTTGTTGGGATAATTTCTTGATGGGTTATCTAGCTTTGTATATACTGCTACTTACTAACGCACCTAGCATGATAGCAATTACAATATAGACGTTTAAGATAGACGTGGTTATACAGATTACTCACAATCAGCTTAAGTTTCATAACATTACCTGCATCCCAGTTGACGGGACTATAATATGGGCTCAGCATACAAAAACGAACGAAAATTTGTCGTAAACATGGTCTATCCATCCTGGGGTTCCCCCAGCCATCAGCAGATCCCCTCTACCTATCATGTCGCCGTTCAAAGACCGAAGTCTTATTGTAAATCCGCTATAGTGGCAAGAACGACGGCGCCTCCTGTAACTACTCTCGTCCCGAAAGGATCGGTGCCTGAAAGAGTGTTGCCTGCGTTGATGACAACAACAGTGCCACTGCCGCCTTTGACATAAGTTGATTCATTACCTTTATCTGCATGCCCTCCGCGCTCGTCGTGCCCTCCATTCTTTTCGATGCCGGTAGAATTCTACATGTTCGTAGGTACTTGGGCCCGGCTGGATGGGGCGGCTAGTGTTATCTAGAGCTCCTGTTGCTTATTCTAGTTGTAGAGACAATTATTTTCAAGGGACAGTAGTTATCTTCCATAGATAGGGTTTAAACTGGTAATTCGGGCTAAAGTTAAATATAGACTACCCTAAACTCGTATCACAAGGCTCTTGACAGTTGGTTCGGTACTAATTCTTCCGGTGAGGTGTTGGACTTGTTCACCGCAGAAAAAAAAGGCAGAGTATTACTGAGAGGTTATAGTAACCATAACCGCCGATAAGGGAACTTGGGAGATCAATATCATTTTGGATAGTCGTTCTTGGCAGTAGACTCATACTCTTGATATTTAGCCGCAAAATTGTCCCAACAGAGAGACCAAATGAGGAATCCTCATATGTGGAACAGCCGGCTAGTGCTAGCATTCTGACAATTTCATTCCAAGGTTATACAACTTGCAAGGCGCCCGAGGAAAGGTATATTGACGACAGAGTGAAAGTGACAGAGCATCTTATCCCTGTCCAAGATTGTATATGAAGGCGTCTGCGGTTGGTAAGCCGAGCTGCTATGCTTCAAGCCTTGCTGCGTCTGCTAGCACATTAGGTCAAAGACTGAAAATCTAAAGCGGTGCTACATGGCAAGGACAAGCAGGGGGACTAACAAACATGGCACGTTGGTTTGGATGAGATGCGGCTCTCAGTGGAGACAAAGGCCTGGTGAGCTACAGCATACAGGTGTGGAGAGTACCTACATGTACATGTACTGTAGTACCTACTAATGAAGAGAATTCACGAGCAAGGGTAGCGAGTAGTACTTGAAATTTGCAGTCAATTTGCAGTAAATCTCAATACAATTCCCTCTTTGGAACTGGCGCGTTAGATCCCTGTCAAGACATACATGTACCTAATTCGCTTTGTAATGTAGTAAATTGCAATGGCCTACCTACGGTACATAGCTAAGTTCCTAGCTAGAGTATTTCCAGTTTGTGCTGTCGCGAAACGTTTTTTTGTCTTCGATCTTTCTACCATTTTAACGTGTATCGGTTCTTGCTTTCTTAACCTCGTCTCAATTAATCGAGCCTTTCTTCAACGACACTCCGGAACTAGAAGATCGAGCTAGTTTGAAAGAGCAGAGATTGGGAATCGCTCTCTGGCATTTCTTTCCTTGCCACCGTCCTGCCACTCCTTTCACATGTTCGCGGTCCGTAACCATGGTCGCGCCTTGTACTCTCCACTCCTCCTAGGCAACCGGCGATGGCACTCTCATGGTACCCGAGCAGGCCTTGTTCTCAACGAGAACATCTACGAAAAGCACGGTCCGGTTGCTGAGGCGCTATCAGCTACCGACGTATGGCTCCCGAAGAAGGGCAACCGGGGCAGAAAGCACGGTGCTTATGACCATCAGCGAGTTAACCTTGTTAGCGAAGAGTTATGTGGTTGGTCTTGCATTACTGTTTTTGCCAGGGTATTCAGCACGGTAGTAGCTAATGCGACCCTATTGCAGATGACGTCCTCTCCTACGTCGGACATACACTTGACCGTCACCGTGGCTGCGATATACTTGACCTCTATCCCGGCGCTGGTGTGTGGAGCAGCAAGTTACACGAATATCTTCAGCCACGATCCCATCTGCTGCTCGAACCAGACGCGAAGCTTTATCAATCATTCCTTCAGCCCTTGCTCGACAAACCAGGCACTACTCTGATCCCCAAGGATGGCATTGTCTGGCGTGACCTTAACTCTGTTTTGACTCCCGAGTATCTGCCCCACCAGGTCGTTCCGGACAAGCAAGACCCGACCCGCCGCAATGACACGTTGCTTGTCACGGCCAACCTTGTGACGCAGCCTAGGAAAAAATTCAGGACCTTCGAATCCATAGCGAACCTGCTACTGTACCAATTTGTGAACGCCGTCCGCGCCGGCACCCTATTTCATCGCTATGGCCAAGTCCGCATGTTGGTCTGGGTTCGTGCAGATGATAAACAGAACTTTCTGCCTAAGAATATACAGAGGCGCACGAAATCGGGGATGGAGGCCGAGCTCCTCAGTGAGTGGATACATGAAGTTTGTGGAAGAGATGACTCGGTCTCCACATGGTTCTGCCGTGACGAGAACATCAATCATGCCAGTTTAGTTGCCACGATCAAGAGGATGCAGGCGCTAAACCTCCAAATGCCCCCCGGACGGGGCTCCCGGGATTTTGACGCCGCATTAGCAGCGGTTAAGGAGAATGTAGAGATACCGGTGCTGGGGACGGAAGTTCCAGTCATTCGAAAGTCCTATCGGAACTTTCTGGCTAGTGTTGATGCCACTGACGGTGCTAGTGATGAGACCAGGGTCATAAGTAATGCAGAGTACAGAGCGCGAGTTAGAGCTAGATGTGATGATAGAAAGCACCTGGGCTTCCAAGAAAAAATGCAGGAACTGGATCGAATACTAGCACGACTGAAGACCGGCGCAACGCTGGATGAGATAGCCCCACAAGCGCTTGAATGGTCACGAAAACTACAAGGAGAGGCGTCGCAGCGCAGGGAAGAGTTCCTGACGCATATGGCGAACACGCATCTGTACCGCCAAGAGCCATCGGCGCTGCTATGGGATCGCCGGCACTACGAGCCAATGGAGGTGCAGGCAGAGGAGTTCTACCCCAATGTTCCGGGTGCCCTCTTAGACATCCAACCCAGAACCCCCCACCCGCTGCTGCGCCGAGGGGCACCGGGGTCGAACAGCGCCTCCAACATGTTCGATATTATATTCAAGACAGTACTCGCCAAAGGCGCCAGTCCGATAGGCCCGCAACTTGATGCTCTGTGGCCTGGTGCGGCAGAGTATATCTTGCCCCGACTGACAAGCAGCCGCGACTGGGATCGGGGGGGCTTCTTGGGTGTCCGCCATGCGGAGGTCAGCGGTCGGTCCATGAATGCCAGGCAATGGGAACAGCTCATCGAGCTTTGGACGGAGTGGCCCTTCCGTCCCGAGTTCCATGAACTGCTGGGGCGCACTCAGGAGGAGTCTGACCCCAACCCGGACGATACCGTAGCTGAATTGTGACGGCCCGTTCCTATAAGTACCGGTCAGATCTCTTGCTGCAACTTGTCTTGATAGTCGACGGAGTGTCCGCGTGACACTTCAAGTTGTTATTCACGGGGCTCAACTGTCCGCCGTGGAAAACGTCGTCCGCAGTTAAACACGGCGTTGTATACATATATGTATCTAAGTATGTATGTTTATAGTCGTAAAATTACAACCAGCGATGTATTAGTATCCGATAGCCTCCGTATGAGACGCAGGTACGGCAGCGCGTTTTTTGTCGCCTGTTGGTACTGCAAAGAAGTATTTTCAAGTTTTACTAGTAATACCAAGGGTAAATGTAAGTAGTGTGTCACTAGAGCAGTGATCTGAGACAGGTACAACGGCGGAAATAACTGTTTTTTATTACCCATCTACCTACGTATGTATGTACAGGTAAATAGACGGCCTTGTGCAGGTAATTCCATACATACCTACTGTACTGAGATATACTGTACAGCGTGTGACGCGCCCGCGCTACCTTCGCGCAATGGCCGGCACCGTGTCACTTGACCTTAGCTCCCGATCTGGTGCTTCTTTCTATGTACATATCTTTATCGCCCTGTCTAGAGAGTCAATTTAGAAAGATGCCTAGTTTATCTCCAGGTAGGCATACAAACAAGGAAATGAGAGTGGCTCGGCTAGCAACATATTGATGGGACCTGGGAACCCTCTCGGCTTTTGACTTGACACCCTATGGTTGATCTATATATCACGTCTGCAAAGAGATGAATGATTGCTTGTACGTAGAGAACCTGATAGAGCACAGCAGTCCGTTATGACAGGATCAGCTTCAGGATGAGATGTAACTCGGGCTGAAAACTTGAGACATGGTCTGTCTAAGGGTTGTTACCTACTCTACGGTAGGGGCGTTAGAATAAATATTGTAGGTGGTAGTAGCACATCATTGCGACCTTTGCTATCAATACCGAGTATTTATGGCCTTCATTCCCATACCTTCCGGACCATCGAGGACACCTAGCATGCGAGTGGATCATGCATCGTCTTGAAAGGTGCCATTCGCTGTGCACGCACGTACGTACGTGCTACTGTAGGTATGTACTCCACTACTGCAGGCGTTCAGAGTATCAAGGTACTCTTTATTTCAAAAGCCCTACTCTACCAGGTTAGCGCGCTTCAATGCTAAAGCAGATAACATTTTTTATTTCTGGGTCGTATCTGGGGAAACAGTGGAGCAAACGGAGCACAGAGGATAAAGGAGGGAAAATTTGGGTGCCACTTCCCAGCTGTCGTGCTGTCCAATTGTCACTGCGAAAGGCCAAGAAATGCAGTCAATCATCATCACCTGCATCAACTGTATCTTGCAAAATAGAGTGCCTGCCCGATGCAGGAGCGCACATCTCATTCTTCTAGATAAAGATATAAAAACAGAAACAATATCTTTTGAATTTATTGAATTCCCTTCGAGGACGGCTCCATCCATCCATCCATCCATCACCTTGGACTTGTGACTTTTGACTCCTCAGCCCGGTTATGCTGCGTCGTTTACTTGAACGCCAAGGGTCCGACGAGCCTCAACCCACTGGATCCTGACTCACCCACGTACCGCTGTATGTGATACATTGAACTGAGGATACTACCGAGAGTACAGATGTGCGAACCCCCTACGACAAGAAATTGAGACACGGCTTCCCAAAAGCGACACACCAATCCTCCTGTGTAACAATTAGGTATCTACTTACCAGCAATACCTAGCGTCTTCTTGGGCCAGAGGCTAACCTAGGTATTTTCTTCTGGCACTGGTAGGTACCTCGCTGCTGGCGCCAGATCTCAGATCCCCCCCTGGCCCCTTGTTGCGATAATAAGTACCTACGTCTGGGTACAATGCACGCCCAAGGTCTCAATTTTCTCCAACTATCGGCTACTACTGGAACGCCTCCTATTCGCGCTTGGTGATTGAACATTGGCAACAACTGTTCATCCCTAGGGTTTTCATTTTGTTCTAGTATTTATCCGTGCTTCCTTTCTGTTTCCTCGTTCGCGACAACTACTTTAGGTCTTCATTTTCTTCGATAGACGGATCCCTTATTAGAGGTTTGGGGACTAGATTCCTTACTACCTACTAGCCCCTTATATACACATACTCCCTTCCTGCGTTATACTTCACACTCCCTCTATCTAACCCCGACCCTGGACTGCGACGCGCTTATAGAAGAATACTACGACTGCGCTCTTTCCATCTACCGTCTAGCAACGCTTCAATCGAGCTTTCAATCCGCCGTGCTGGCGGCGTCGCTATCGCCATGATGCGGTCGCCCGCTTTTCCGCCGAGGCGACCATCCCATCTCTTACGTTATATATTTCCAGCTTTGATCCTGCTGTCCATATTCTACTATCTTTCGAGCGGCTCCGACAAAAGCCCTGCTCCCATTACGGCGGCCCCTCCCGGCCATGACGTCCCCCTTCTCAAGAATCCCAATGTCGACGATGAGTCTGTAATACGACACCCGCCGCCGCCCCTGCCTTTAGTGGAACAAGTCAATGGTGACTCCAAATTACGAGGAGGTAAAGTAGGGGCTCCGGATAAAGGGCAGAGTCTGTCTGAGAAACCTATAAGTGGTGATAGCGACAGCAAGGATAGGTTGGAGGAGATCCAAACCGCGAAAACGACAGATGTGCCGCCGGAAAAACAAGATGATACGCAGTCCATACCGACGACATCGACGAAAAAGCCGAGTTTCGAGACGGTTGGCGAACACCCCATTGATAAATTGATTTGGAAGGCGGAACAAGAATTCCAAGCAGTCCTTGCCAAAGAGACGACGACTTTGGCCGAAGCCGCTGAAGCGTATCGCAACCGCCGTGGTAGGCACCCGCCCCCTGGTTTTGACAGGTGGTTCCAGTTTGCCCAGGAAAATGATGCTGTGATTGTTGAAGATTTCTTTGATCGAATTTACCATGACTTGAACCCCTTCTGGGGCCTTGACCCCAGGGTGATCCGCAAGGAAGCCTATGACTTCGAGATGACCATCAACATTCGCAATCACAATGCCAGTGCCGGAAGCGATTGGTTCTGGACACAAATCTGGCTCAAGATGTTCAAGACCATCGAGCATCTGCTACCCGACATGGATGTCGCCCTCAACGCCATGGACGAGCCGCGGTTGGTAGTGCCGTGGGAAGAACTGACAGTGTACATGAAGAAGGCTGAGGGCACCCGCAAAATGGCCCCTGTAGCGGAGGTGATTTCGACGTCGCAGAAGCTGCCTGCTCTGGTTGAAAAGAGCGACAAGGATGACAAGGACGGCAAAAGTGCCAGAAGTGTCAAAAACGACAAGAACCTCCAGGGCCCCCCTACGAGGGACAAGCACTGGGAGGGAACAAGTAAGGCGATAATCCTGTTCCTTCTCAACACGAACAATAGAGACAGAAGCTAACCTTGGACAGGGCCGTTCTGGTTGATTGCACGCCGTGGGTGCGCTCCCGATAGCCCGGCTCGTCGAACACGTATACTCGATTCTTACGATGAGCCTGTTTTTTCGCCAGAGTGGGCTGTGCCCCATCAATACAAAGGCTATGTCTCCAACTTTTCTCTTTCGACCGAATTCTGTCACCAGCCCGACCTACAAGGCCTCGAGGGCATCTTTATCCGCCCACTGTCGACTAGCTCTTCTCGAGTCCTGTTCCCGCTCTTTGGTGGCAGCAAGCTTGCGACGAACAATGAGATCCTCTTGCCCGCACCCATGTACTGGAATGAGGAGGACAGGTTTACCGGCGGAGGGGATCACGGGCCTCCATGGGAAGAGAAGTACAACCCACTCATCTGGCGTGGAGTTGCTACTGGGGGACGAAACCAGGAATCAACCTGGCCAGGCTTTCAACGGCATCGCTTCGTGGCGATGAATAACGGAACGAAAATTGCGCTCGCCGAGGCGGAGATTGAGCACCCCGTCAACTTCGAATTACCCGCAGAGAGCTACGGCCTCGCAGCGAGCAAGGATAAGCGCTTGGGCGAATGGGTGTATCAGTGGGCAGATGTTGGTTTTACCGATCTAATGTGCGATCCCGATTACGAGCCGCATGAGGAAGGCGGTGGGTGCGCCTATACGGACGCGCACTTCGAACTAGTTGAAGGCCAGCCCTTGGCAGAACAGTTTACCTACAAATACCTCCCGGATATCGACGGTAACTCCTTCTCTGGACGATACCTAGGCTTCCTTCGAAGTACCGGGGTACCCATCAAGAGCACACTGTGGCATGAGTGGCACGATAGCCGTTTGGTGGCCTGGAAGCATTTCGTGCCGATGGATAATCGCTTTGGCGACTACTACGGAATTATGGAGTACTTTTTAGGATACGGAGATGTCCAGCCTGGCCACGACGACGAGGCCAAAAAGATCGCGATGGACGGCAAAGAGTGGGCGGAAAAGGTGCTCAGGAAAGAGGACATGCAGATATACGTCCTACGACTCCTGCTTGAATACGCTCGGCTGTCGGATGACAGGAGGGATAAGATGGGTTGGGTTGACGATTTGAAATGATGACAAGGAGAAAAGAGAGACGGGGGAAGAAGAAAAGAAAAGAAAAGAAAAGAAAAGAAAAGAAAAGAAAAGAAAAGAAAAGAAAAGATATCGAACATGATACCCGGCGAGTTTCCCAAGGAGCAGGAAAACTTCGCAATTTATGTATAAGACAGCATGGATGCATGGATGCATGGGTGTATCATAATGGCGATGGCGTTCCGGTGTCCTTCTTTTATCGACCCAGCGTCCTAAGCACAGGCGTGGCGAGGACGCACCGGTGCCGCTGGAAGAGGGGCAACTTCTAGGCTGCATTGTATACCCTTGTCAAATTCCAAAAATGAGCAGAAGAGATGTATAGATGTGTGTCTATACTCTGGTTGAATCAGGAAGATGGTTCGCTTGCATGACTTCGTCGCATGCTGCGGAACTCTGACACTTTGGGGACCGGGAGTATTAGACTCATAGATGGGTCGAAATCAATACCCAAAGCCAACAATCACAAAGTGATTTGGTTCCAAGTGTTTCTTGATTCGCAAGGGGGTATCAGCCTACTGCATACAGAAGACGAAGGCCTGTCAGTATTCTCGTTTTGAGTTGTCTTTGGACATGTCCGTTGCAAGGCTATGCTTGGACATTGGTCTTGGTAGCCCGGCGGCCGTATGTACAATGAATGAACACGTTACAATAGGATAAAAAAACCGCGCCGTTTACAAATGAATATAAATGTCTGACTGCCTACCTCCCCTGGATCTGCTGCTCTCTACTCTAATTAGATGCTATATCGGAAGGATATCATAGTACGTACAATCACTAAACCATTGGGTTAGGTGGTTTGTTTGTGATATTTAAGGGTGCCTCAGAGCAGACTATGAGTTATGTTTTGATGTCAATGTTAAGTACACGGCGTTTAAAATTGCCTATTACCTACACACCTTCCTGGAGGATACCACGTATGTAAATAGATAAGATCCGACTAACTTTTTTGCTTCCTATGATGCAATCCTCACCCAAAACTCAAAACAAAAGAAATCGATGGTACAGACCTTATGTATCTAGCCTAGCCTATAATAATGTACCCTATATCTCAATATGAGAATGACGCTAGGTTAGGGGAGGTGGATCAGCTATCTCTTGTTAGGGCTCGGCCTCGGATGCAGACTACCTGTGCATACCTACAGAAGTACCGAAGTAAAGAATTTATTCTCTTATCTCGGGGTTTCTAGACAAACATACCTCGCAACATTCCGTGGCCAATCTACAGTATGTAAGTATACATATCCAAACTGGTTTCCTACCTATACAGTAGAAATGCGGGAAACCACAACTGTACAATAAAGAGCAAGGGATCAAAGACAAGATTGAAGAAAGAGTAAACCGATCTACCCGGCATGTGCATCCTTGTACTGTACATAGTATGCTAGGTAGCTACGTAGTATGTAGAAAACTGTCCGATCTGGAGACGCCATTGCGTTTCCTTGGCAGGGTTCCTTTATCCGATCCAGGGCACGGTTTGGTGTGCTAAGACGTCATAGCACATGCTTTCCTTTCGTGTGTAATTACTCCATGTAAGTCAAAGTCAGGTCAGGTCAATTCGCGCCATGTGAAGTAAAGGCAAGGCAAGGCTCAAACCCATGCCTGCCTACATCATCTTTGTACTACTTATGATGGAAGGCGCGTAGGTCTGTACATAGACAGAAAGTAGTCTGGATCTGATGTGAATACACCGGATTTGTCTAGTATAAAGAGCTGAGCTTTTCTCCTTTTACTTCTCTACTACTAGTACTTGGCTTTTCCTCTTCATATTCTACAAACACATCGCTCCCAGTCTAAATAGACACACACATACATCAGTAAACCTAAGACCTAACCTAAGCAACTACGCATTGCACCAAAACCAATACCAGTGAAGCAATAACAACAAGATGGACGCTTTCAAGAAGTTCACCGGAGGCAACAGCGGTGCAGGCGTTAACGCCAACGCCAACACCGCTACCACCAACAACACCACAGCTACTACGAGCCAGCAAGACGACTACGGCGACAAGGGTGAGCTTATTTTGGCCGTTCGCCCGTTAACATTGATGTCTACACCTACTTACCTATTACCCACCATCCACTGCTTAATGTAACAAGCAACAAACCTATAACAGACCGAACCCTACGAACCCAGTTGATTCTATATGCCCATCTTTATACCCCTACTCTACTCTACTTAAAGCAAGCAACGAACCAAGAAAATATAAATATAGGAGGGGGCTAACGCAATAGGATAACCAGGCGCAGCATATTTGAACAAGAAATACATGAACAACAAATTCAGCCACGATCAGCTGGAGAAGATGACTGATGCAGGCCGAGAGGGCTTCGAGAAGATGACTGGGTAAGCTTGTCTAACCACACCTCTCTTTGTTAATTCTGTTGCTTCCTTTCCTTTGCCTTTCATTCTTTCACTTTTCCCTTTACTCTCCAGGTGCCAAGTTTGGACTCGGGCACGACCTAGGGAGACGAGAGGGGAAGAGAGAGGAGAATGTTTTTATTAAGCTATCAAGTTGTGCAACAAGCAACCTTGCTAACCGTCGTCCTTTTCATCACACAGCAAGAAGGTCTCAAACAAATTCTCAAATTAATTAGACTTGGAGAATGACATACAGCAGACCCATGCATACATGCAAATAGTCAGGTCTAATACGACAAGCCACGATCATGACGCCGGTCCGAAGTTGAATTACCTGGCCCATAGACTTTGACTTGTGAGTTAGCTGTGTGGTTAAGGCGTATGCTCTGTGTCATTAAAATGTACTATTTAAAAAACAAATTAAGAACAAAAATTAAACGATGAAAACAAACATGAACATGAACATGAACTACAAAATAGTCTTATATGCAAAACAGAACGAGACAGCTCTCCGCCATATGCCACACCTTTAAGATTATGCCTTCTACCCTTAGGTGGATGGCACAACCTACCTACCTACCTAGGCTAGGTAGCTTGGTGGTATGGCTTGGTGTTCCGTCTTGAAGAAAAACAACAAATACAGACGATATCCAAATCGTTGGTCCCTAACCTCAAACGCCAGCACTATGCTGATAAACCTTAGAGCCGGCGCACTCAAGCGGCAACATCGTAAGTAACCCATACACTTCGGTTCGCAGTCAAGCTCAGGGGACGTTTGAAAAGGAGCCGCGTCGGCAAAATGGCAAAGCGCCGGAAAAGAAAGACGAAGAACGATTGAATTCGCTTCTATTTGGCATTATCCTCAGAGCCAAAAATCATAAACTAAACATAAACCCGGTGTTTTTGTTGCCGTCGTTGTTACCACCGTTTAGATACACACATTATTTATGGTATGACATTACGAATCGTCGTAAAAGACCTGTACGGCCATGATGATGATCCAGAGGAGGAAGAGGGTTCCTATGAGAGCGAATGCGAAGACGGCTTGCCATTGTTGACCTATTTCGTTTCGTTTAGATTAGACAAAAGGATTAAATTGACGGAAATCTAACATCAAGACCTCGAACGGTTATGTGTTTTTACTATTTCTTCATAGTCCATGTTCAAATAGCCCATTTTCATGCCCGGAAGGGAGAGCGGGAAAAAAAAGGCAGAGAAAGAGAAAGGCGAGACTCACATATCGACCTCTGCTCCAACCAAGCCAACACAGTAGGCGTATTCCCAAAGGGAACGTCATTATTGACCAACCTGTCGCAGTTCGCGCTGACGGACCCCGTGGGACCCCACAGCTCGATGCTGATGATGACGAGACCAACGAGCCATAGCACGAAGAATATGAAGGCTCCGATTATCACGATGGACGGAAGGAGGCGGCGTTGCGCTATCAGCCATAGTAATATCACTATGAAGCCGACTGTCAAGACGGAGACTGTGATGTAGTAGGGGAAATACCTATGTGAAATTAGTCATTTTCGTCTGCTGTCAAGATGCTTTTTCCCGAGTTATTTTGGGAAAGGAGGATGCCTTACCACGGCACGTTAAGCTCTAACTGCAGCTGAACGTTGATGAATGTCCCGAAAACGCCGATGATCAGGAGCGAAGCGGCGAGCATGACGAGCATCCAGATGTTGAGTTGTATGGCGGGCCAGTGGTATCGATGCACGCGGGCGACGCGTCGTTCGTAGACGTGGGAGCCTGCCCTGGTCCCCGTCACTGTTGACGCTGCCATTTTTGTCTTTCGCCCTTTCTCGTCCTTTTTGATCTGTTATTGCGTGGTGCTCGGAAAGGCTGTCCGGATCGACTTGTCTTGTCTCGTCTCGTTTCTCGACTCGGCTCGGCCTGGTTCGAATCGGCCTGACCTGCAATCTCTATCTCTCTCTGCTAGGTTTTTATTTCCCTCTCTTTATACCACCTAAGCGACAGTATATGATGTCTTGTCTCGAGTATTGCTGGATCTTCTCTTTCTCTTCCTCGGCTATATGCTGCACTCTCTCCTCCAACAAGTGTCCAATTGCGATGTTCGAAATAAATGAGAGAACGAAGCTATAAACCTCCCCAATCTCTCGTTCGTTCCCCTTTCCCTCTTCCAGGAGAGAGAATGTAAGTCTTAGGTAGGCAGGGTAGGTAGTATTTAAGGCGATATATAAGGTAGCGAGAGTCGGTAGGAAAGTCGGTATCCCATGTGTTGGGTAAGGGAGTTGTGGGCGAATAGCATGTAGCTGTTCTTGAACTTGGACTTTCGAACTTCGAACCCGAGGATTTCCCACGTCGAATGGAACCAGACCAACCCCGTCTCTTCTTTCCAGGGCTTTCGAGGGAGCAGCTGTTCTGTCTGGACACGAATTATGCTGTCTTGTTCGTCGCAGGCCAATTGGATTCGAGACCTTATTCAAAATTGACCGTCTCACACTACCTAATCCAACCTAACCTAACCTACAAACAAACCTAATAGGCATATATTGCATGCAAAGGTAAGGAGAAAAAGCCGCGATGACGAGGCAGGCGATCATTTGATTTGCCTGGTGGTTCTTTTCTTGCCAACTCAGAAATGCGGATGGGTCCAATCGGTTCATTCGCTTTGGCTTCACTGCTGCGCGGGTATGTCGGGCTGCGACGCAAGTCGGCGGGGACCTTTGCCTTGGTCACTCTAGTCAGGTACCGGCATGTAAACAGTCAGGCACGGCATCTCAGATGATGTAGATAAAAGTAATCTAACATGGCAACACGATCTGGAGTAGAGTAGGAAGTAAACCCTTGGTATAAAAATGTTAGATTCTGTTCCGGGGGAATATGATAAATGCAAGTCATCTATCGCACGCGAAATCAACGTGTTGCCCGTCATATGTACAAAATACCTACCTAGGTAAAGTAGGTACCGCCCCGTCCACCCCAGCGACAGCAGTACCTAACCTAGATAGGTACCTACAGGATTGAGATTAGTGGCGGGGTAGCAGGGACACTGTACCTGCTTCACGAGAGCTAAAGCGGTTAACTCGAGTTTGAAATGGAAACCCGGCGTGTTCGGGTTGCTGCCAACTCAGACTGGAGCTAACCTAGTGTTATGCTGTGCAGCAGCAGTATATACAGAAGCACTTTAAAAGTACAAGTAGCCATATGAACCAGGCAAAATCTGTGTGGCTGGGAATCGACCTGAATATCCCCCATACCATGGACTATTTACATATGCTGTACAGATGTAGTCTCCTCAAAGCCGTGGACAAGCCATAGCATTCACTGGCTTCCCAGGATGTTGACAGCGATAAGTGCCATGACATGAACTTGGATAACTGAATAAGACGGTTGTTCGTCTTTGCCTTCTCTAACCTACCTACCTACCTACCTACCTACCTATTTATTTAAGATCCTATCCTATATCCGAACCACCAAGTTCCGTCACCGCGTCGGGAACAACATGTCGTGTGTTGGACATGGCCTGAGTTCATCGCTCAAGAAAAAAAGGATGCACATGAATTGTATGAAAGGGAGACCTGCAGTCCTGGCTATCCTTTAATAACAAGCCTAATCATTGTTGCTTACCATGAAATATGCCATGAGTCGTGCGTTCGTACCGCCGGTAACGAGCCCGACCGACCAAGAATTGGTTCCATCTGCTGGCGCTTCATCATCTGTGAGGCCGCTGGTCTTTCGCCTGGGATACTGCAAATGATGACCTCCGTTTGACCTTGTTCTCACTCTAGGACGGGGCCTTGCCAAAAATAACCAACATGTCTTGCCTTCATGGGCAAGTCTTGTCCTTATAACAATGATTCCCCAAGTGCACATCGAACGAGCGAACAACCGGCTCTAACGGTTTCGGAGGCTTCTGCTTCACGGTCCGCTGCGAGACTTGGGTTCACCTCGACGAGGTCGACCGCCACCAAACTTCCTGTCAGGTGAACACTTTCGCAGATGAAATCACCTTCCCGTAGAGTCAATCCACCTCTAACGGGAGTCCCTGTGCTCGGCGCCCACATCGGATCCAGCGCATCGACGTCGAAGGAAAGGTGGATGGGGGTATCATTTCCAATATGTGCTAATGCCATCTCTACTACCCGTCCGATTCCATAACTGGGCGATTACGGTTAGCAGGTCATATCTTGTACTATATCAGCCGCGTTATGGAGGTGCCATACCGGTCAATATCGAACATGCTGAATGCTCGAATGCCATTTTCACGGAGGGTCTTCTTCTCGCCCGGATCCACGTCCCGGAGGCCAATATAGACAAGTTTGTTCACATTCAGCATGTGTTCTGGCTTGAGCCAACCGAAATACTCAGGCTTCTCCTCTTTGGCCAGGCCCGAGACGAAGGCTACGGGCATGCCATGGATGTTTCCAGAATCGCTCGTCTCGGGGGTATTGATATCTGCGTGCGCATCTACCCAGATGACGGCAATCTCCCGGCCCAACCGTTCCCGAATCGCCTTGGCTGTCCCAGCAATAGTGCCAATGGCGATGGAGTGGTCACCGCCCAACGTCAGGACCATCCGCCCCTCTTTGGCATGTGAGTACACCTCTTCGCTAAGTCTTTCTGTCACCGCGCTCACGGTGCCGGGGTTCTTCATGTTTCTGTAGGGCGGATCTTCCTTTGGCACACGTTCGTTGTAGGCGTTCACCTTATCGTCGCCATGGAGTCTGTAGCTGAGCTCATCTCGTAGCTGAGTAAGTAGGCCGGATTCGATGAGGGCTGAAGGAGCAGCGTCGACACCGGCTTTGCCCTAACACAGGAGGAGACTCCGTTAGTTATGGTCTCTCTACATACCTAAGCCGCTACGTATCTCGGAGGGGGTAGTCCTTTGTTTTCGTTCTTACCTGGCCACCTGAGAAGCCAACGGCTACGACTCCGAGGGCCTCCGGGTGGGAGAGGAACCTGGAAGTTACTTTGGAGGTGTTCATGCTCGGTGGGATGACCGTCGTACTAAACGTTTTCAGGATATGCTGAGGACGAGGTAGAAGAAGTAGTAAAGGGCGGTAGTGTGTAACGCTAACAGATGCTTAAAACCCTTCAAGACTCGTGACAGTAAGAAAGAGGAAGGAAGGCAAGGTGGACAGTAGTAAGACGGGTTCAAGTTTCTTTTGTCTGCACAGTTGGTAAGGTTCTTGACAACGTCCGTGGGGTTGATGCTTGACAGTGGGAGATCCGGCAAGGGCTATTTATTCAAGTAAGGCTAATTAAGTACTTAAAGATGTACAGATTACAAGGGCTAGCAATGAAAGAAAGGCACGATGTTCGCTGTCTGTAGCTTCCCAAGTGGCCCTCACCTTACTGGTCTTGGCTTCCCTATTTTAGATAGATGCCGATCTGATTTTCCTTGGAATGCAGATCGTTTGCCGGGATGTCCCTGCACTTGCAGTCCTCGTAGCTTCGGACGGTTGCAATTGCGGTTCGCTTGCGATGCTTCTTTTTCTTCTAGAAAAATATTCACTAGCTGTCGGTTCTCCAATTCTATACCTCCTTAGGAGTCTGGCTTTGAGTGCCTTATCGTTGATGCATATAGCGAGCAAGTTTTTAGTCGACACTATGACCTTATCATAATGATAGATAGATAGATTGATCTATGTAGGTATATGCTAAACATGCCTAATGATGGTACCTCATAGTGTCTTCAGGGAGGACCCCAGTCTGGAAGCTCGAAAGATGACTCGCCTGCGATCCCGAAGACAGATGCAACCCAGCAGAGCAGCATGCGCACGTCAGTCAGTGATGTATGCATATCTGGCAAGCTTGTCGTTACCTTATCTTTATTCGCACCTACACGCTCTTGCCGCATCACACGCCATCCATCCCTTACTCCAAGGGAATAAAGCAACGGCGGAAGGCTCCGAACGTGTCCCCGAACGTTGCCCACTTTACGTTATGATTATTTTTGTTCGGTTTGAGGCGGCACATGTTACCCTGCCCTGAGCAAACTTACCTGGCGATGCGGGGCGGCCTCTCAGTTGGATGCTACCTCAGACATCTACCTCTTCGCCAAACCGAACACCTGCGGCATAAACCGTTGTCTAGAGTGTTCAGCCAGTTGCCAGAACGAGACAAGCCGAGGCTTTTAATTCGCTTGTTTCATCTTCCAGCTATCGGTCTCGTCTTTTGTTTCCCCAACTTTCCGCATCTACAACCTGTACCTACCTAGGTAGGGTTGCCACCAGCTAGGAGTACAGCGGTACAGTAGTACTGCTACGACGTTGGGGTTGAAGGTGCTATAAATGTCAGCAATGAAATGCACACCACACCTTCAAACTCACCAGTAGACACACCGCGGTGATGAACTGGATAATATCGAAGCTCTTAACGGCCAACAGCGTTGTAGTTTTCGGTTTTTATCCATCTAACCTACATCTGTACAGTGTGTCCTGCTTACACCCGCCTCCTAACGCTGATCATCCCTCTCGCACGCTGACTGGTCAGGAACCTGTTGATAGGGGTTGGCCAAGCAAAGAAGAAAAAAAAGAGAGGCCGCGTTAACCCGAAGCTTTTCCCCTAAGTGATATATCTCCGTCGAAGGAGTCTTCTCAACACATAATAGTTACCTGACCACATCGCCTTTCTCTTGCGCTGTACTGTACTGTACTGTACTGTACGGAACTGTCATGCTGTGCTCACGTGGACCATCAAAGCTATGTACAATCTTGCCGACATGCATATCCTCTTAAGCGCATCGCTACTAGGATATTGCTGCGCCCCCACGAGACCTAATCGAACGGCAAAACAATGCTGGGGTCATATCAAGCCTCTCCTACGACGACGATGATTCGATAGAAGTCAACTCCCCCATTCGCGAATCGCATGTCCGCTATCTGAATTCAGACCTCAATTTGTACTTCCGGTTTGCGCTCGTTCCTATTTTCTCGGCAATTACTGTCTCGACTTTGAAGCAATCCATCGCAACTATACACCTGCTGCTCGCGTAACGCGTTTGATAGGCTGCTACTCACGTCATCTCCATGACTTCCTTGGCCCTTCGACCTCACATGACCGAAAGATATCACTAATCTAGTAAAGTATATGTGCTGTTGCTAAGATAACGAGATGCTCTCCAATAAGAACAGGATATACCCATTCCTGTGGTAATACGAGCGCTATAGCTGCTAACGGTCCCAGCGCTGTTTGGTTGTTTGGTTATTGTCGGCTGATCGCGCATGTTGTCACATCTTGCATCCAGGAATCACTTCACGGGCGCTTTAAAATAGAGCTCGTCTTCAAGAACCAGATGCGTTATGGAATAAGTTGTGGTCTATGTAAGTAAAACGTAACTATGTACTGATTAAAGAAGCGAGAATATGTGCAGCATGTTTGTGACGGGGCAGATTCGACAATCCATTCTCCTGTTTGCCATCGTCACATTAGGTAGGCCTTTTCGGTTATGTTCATCTACAAAAACGGAATCCCTCCATCTTGAATGGTGTGTGCCGATCGAGCAACGCTTATTTACCGCTCAGGATATCGGCTGAGGCCTTCTCGGAAAGCATCAATACAGGGAGGGCAATGAACGTGCCCGGAATCTTGGGGAAGACGGAGGCGTCGACAACTCTCAGTCCCTTGGTGCCACGGACCTTGAAGTTTCCGTCAACCACGGCCAACGGGTCATTGGCGGCACCGATCTTGTTGGAGCACGAGGCGTGGTGTCCCCACGCCTCTTCCTTGACCCATTCGAGCAGCTCCTCATCGGTGTTATACTGGTCCGGAGGCGGCCAGAATTGCACGGACTCTCCGTCGACGTTTGGAATGTTCTTGTAGAAGCTCTGCGCCATACGGATGCCCTCGACCACAGCCTTGGCGTCCTTGTCGGCCTCCTCTTTCGACAGGCCCTCGTACAGGCTGTGGAAGGTGATAATAGGGGTGTCACGAGGGTTGGCCGATGCGAGCTCGACTGTGCCAGCGCGGTTGCGGGTGTGAGCCTTCAGGATCAGCCATGACCAGTGGTTCTTCTTGTCGGGCGTCGCGGCGTTGGAAGACTAAGACCCTGAATTAGCGACTGTTCTATCCGAATGACGACCTGATTGGTGACAATGGCAACAGAAGGCATTGACAATATGAATCTACTTACGTAACCAGGGTAAAAGCCATTGAAGATAGCAGGGAAGCCACCGACCCAGAGATCGTGCTCGCCATCCTCGGAGTAAGACGAGGACCAGAAGGCACCGAAATAGTTACCGCTGGAGGCGTAAGTGCCCTTCTCAGCAGCGTGGTTGTTGGGGTCAGCGTATTGGGACCAGCATGGGTCGTCTTCTGTACCCAGGTAGGTGCAGTCGAGAATACGGGTGAAGTTGGTGGGGAAGTCGGCGTTGACGGATACCTCCAGACGATCCTGAAGGTTCTTGCCGACACCGGGGAGATCGACCACGACGGGGATGTTGAACTTCTTGAGCCTAGATATCAACAATTAGCTGTGGCTCTAGGGACAAAGGAACAGGATAGATAACTCACTCTTCCTTAGGGCCAACACCAGAAAGCTTCAAAATCTGGGGCGAATTGAAGGCACCGCCGGCAACGATAACTTCCTTGGTCGCTCTGACGGATCCTGGCTTGCCGCCATTCGTGTTCTTCGCGCGAGGGTCGGCGCGGTAAAGCGACTGGCCATAAAGGTACTCGATGCCATTGGCTTCCGGCACGCTGCACTTGGACTTGGTAAAGGTGACCTTGGTAGCGAGTGTGTTCAGGGCAAGATCAAGCTTGTACTTCTTGGATCCATCAGGGTTCTTGGCCGTCACAGCGTCATACACGTAGTCGCGAGGTGAAGAGCGGCGGTACTGCTTGTTGTCCATGCACTCGGGCAGACGGGCGAGCGCCTTCTTGGTGTCGCGGTCCGGATCGGCGTTGTTGATGTCCGCAACGAGCATGTTTCCAAGGGCCGCGGCGAGGGCCGTGGTCTCGTTCAGAGGCAGCAGCTGCGTGTAAGGGTCGACGAGCTTGCGTGATACAGCTGACGCCACGGTCTGGTCGAGCACGGTGGTGATTTCGTCGGTGTTGACACCGAAGGCCTTGGCTGCACCCACGAGGGCGGACATCAGCTTGATATCCTGTGCAGCGATACCCTCAGGGTTGATGTTGAGGTCTAGATAACCGTTGAAGCCGTGGATGCTCTGGACAATGAAAGTTGTCAGCCTGTATTGCGAAAAAATTTTATCTCAGCAAGAGGGCTTGGGCATTGGAAATGCATACCTTGTCAGGGAGAGGGTATTGGGCGTTCTCGAGCTTCTCGAAGTACTTCCTCATGTTGGCATTGTCCCACTCCTGATCACCAGTGATGTCACGAATGTAGTTGAAGTCGTTCTTGCTGGGAAGCAGACCGACCAGGGCGTTATGCTCAGAGCAACCACCGAGGCCACCGTAGCGAGGGTAGAAGTTACCCAGGACAGTCGATCCCTTGGGGGGGTGCTGGCCAGCTACATCGGAACAGTCCAAGTCAGCAATCGGTATTGACGGTGCGGTGGAAGGTCTGCTTACAATAGTATTGTCCTTCGGGTGTCAACCAGGTAAGCTTGCGGTCCTTCAACGCCATCGTCTTGTTGGCGTAGTGGTGGGTGAAGAAACCCCAGCTGACTTCGTTTCTCTCAGATGAAGGGTTCGCCAGAGCCGGAGCCTCGACCTCGCGGAGGTGGCCGTAGTCGCCGCCAGCTTCGACAAGGAGAACGCTGTGGCCGGCCTTGGCCAGGTTCACGGCGAGAGGGGAACCGCCGGGTCCTGAACCGATGATAATGTACTCATATTCCTTCTTTGGAGGCTCTTTTCATTTGCCTTGATATCAGTATATATCAGCAAAATAAACGGGACGGGTTAAAACTGTACCATGGGGAGTGAGTGTTGGCCCGGTTTGAGGGAAGTGGTTCTGGGTCTGGATCTTGTCGATGTAGACATCGATACCGTCTGGGCCGACTCTGCACAATAACAAAGCTTGTAAGTATGGTCCTTGTATATCAGTCCATGTATACAGATTGCTTACCCAGCTTGAGTGAAGGGTGCCAACGCGCTGATTAGCGCCAGGTAGGAAAATTGCTTCAACATTTTGATCCTATCGCACTATCGCCGAGCTGTGAAGAGGAATAGAAGAAAACAAGCACCGGACAACTCTCTTATCTCGGGCAAAGAACCCCCTCTGACTCTGGACAGAGAAGGAGAAGCGAAGATGAGGAAATGGAGAGGAAAGAGAGCGTGAGAAACTAAGTCAGGAATATGCTCGCCAAGGAGGGGGAGCAAGATCGTTCTTATATACAAAGGAGCAGTGGAACAGATCCCATCGTCCATCTTCCGTCTCCACGATACAGTACATACATCCCTATAGGCAAGGGAGGGGAGGTAGGCGAACAAGAGGACATGACAGGACAGGACAAGGCAGGGCAAGGTAAGGCAGGGAGGACGTCGGCAAAGCGCCACATGGAAAAGCCGGAACGGGATCCCTGCTTGGTTGCTTGTTACCTTACTTTCTTTCTTAGTGTTCAATATTCTTTTCATGTTCCTGCATCTCACCCACACACTACCTACCTTGCTGTACTATGGCTCAGGTTCTGCGGGGACGACTGTTGCTGCTTACAGGATACTGAGTCAGGACTATAGATCTGGTTTCTAAGCTGCTAAAAGTGCAGTCAGAAATCTCATTGTTGTCGATTCATCTCCTCGGGTATCTCGCTCATACGTGGTTTGGGTAGGTATATTGTTGTCCCGCGATGCAACGCTACTACATCTTCGGTTCGGGAAATGGGACTGGGGTTGGGCTTGGGCTTCCCTGGTGTATTGGGTGTTGACTTAGCTCGGCTTATTATCAGCCTCCTAAGGCGATATTGATTGACTTGCTGTTGTGTTTGGCGATAACTTCGCGACAGGGTATTGAGCTTCCCCTTGGTCACAATAGATCTCCCGTTCACGAATCTGGCGTACCTATACTAAGTAAGTAAGTAGGGATCAAAGTCAATAAATATTTATCTACCAATCTATTCATTTACACGTAGATCAAAAGCATCGCGGTGCTCTCTCCTCACATCTAAAACGTCAGAATGTCAGAGTATGTCCGACAGCAGAGCTCTCAGAAGCGCGTTCAGCACGGCGCACTCATTCGTTCATTTCGCGCAGCCATACCTACAGAAGCACGCAGGTACGTACATGACATACATACCTACATACATAGGCGCGCAAAACCCAAGTCAGTCAGATCAGTCAGCAGAAGATCCAAGCTGAAGCCGAACCGACGAATCACATCATGCGTACATATAAATAAACAAGACTATTTTAACGAGCCCACGAGGGATGGATGACATGGCTTACTACGATTCAGACATACACTCAGATGATGGGTACAGTAGGTAGGTAAGTTGGTACCCAGGGTACGCCCGAGCCATGCGCTGCAATGCACCCGAACTGCATAAAAGTATGTAGATAGGTAGGGTACTTTGCAGGCTGAAGAAGCTGTGGCTGTGACAGGGGAGGATAGGATTGGTTTGTCGGCGTTAGGAGATGAGTGAAAGAGAGAGACAGTAAGACGCCAACGTAAACCTAGGTAGTATAGGCATGGAGGTGTTTTTCGGGAGATTGAGTAGGTAGGTATGTCGAATTAGTCTGTTTCCAATGCGAAATGAGATTGATCTATAGACTGCCTACGCTACAGAAAAAAAAAAGGAAAAAAAAGGAAAAAAAAGGAACTAAAGCTAGCGCATCGATGTCTATCAACCTATCTACAGTTCTTGCATCTGCATTCTCACGCCGTTCAAGCAAGCCCCCAAACAAAACGTAGAGCTACGTAACCCAGGGCCAATCGAGCTGTGAATAGCGAGGGTGGGCGTGACCGTGTGACGGAGTTTAGCTCCCTCCGATCGTTTCATGCGCCCTCTCTTACATCTGTCGTCCCGATTAGGGAATTCATCTTACTTACCTACTTACTTTACTTACTCTACTTTACTTTACTTTACTTAATGCCGGGTCCTATTATATGTATGGCAAGGGGCTCTGAAAGGTGCATACATAGCGTGCCTCGCTACCTGCCTGCTTAGATAGGTGGATAGATTGTTTCTTCCCCACATCTGAAGAAAGCACGTCTGTGTTTCGCGAGACGTCGTGTTAACTAGAGAGTCTATCAGTTGCCAAGTCTCCCTACCTATCTACTACCGTACCCGTCTATGGATCTTTCTATCTACTATAGTAACTAGGAGGGGTACAGGGATGCGCGACGGGGCACCAAGAAAGCTTAGCACTCACTCGCCCACTTACTCACTCCATCAATACCCGACGTGCGTACCTTAGTAGACTGCCTAACTTGGACCTAGAAGCGCAATCAAGTGAAAGAGGAAGATCGCTCATCTACATGTCTTATCGAAATTCGGGGAGACCCAACCGAATGAAACCCCTCTGTTATTACCTGACATACATACAAAGATCACTGGCGGGCAGTGTGGACTATGCAGGGATGGAATGGGTGCTTATTTACGTGGGTAGGTATGGATGGATGGATGGTATGGAGTAAAGTAAGTTAAGGTAAAGGAAAGGAAGGGAAGGGAAGGAAAGGAAGGAAAATAAGCTTAATTCGAGTGTGACACACACCATCCCCCATCTATCTGTTCATCTAGGCAGCTAACACTGCCTCCTACCTACATGTAGGTATGTATGTGTAGTTGTATAGTACATATGGTGCCGTGCAACCCTTGACTGGCTCCCGTACTTTTCTTTTCTCTCCATCAAGCAGGCAGGCAGATAGATGGCTACTCCACTTGAAAGTGTATTAATGTGTACATACCTATATGTCTGTATAAGTAGATAAGCTTGGCAAGGCAGGTAGAGGTAGGTAGGTAGCCTTTTGGTTCTGGATGTCAAAGTCTAGATTGCCCATGTATGTATTGTATGTACTAATTTCGCCGTGACAGCTCAAGCCAAGCCGGCAACGTTCCCACCTTCAAACCTAGTCTTTTCGGAGATAAACTTCGGCGATCAAGAAAGACTAGTAATAAAGGTTGCCCCTTGTTGAGGTTAGGTAGGTAGTAGTGAGTAAGAGAAGAGAAGAGAGGGTAGGTAGTGTTTGTTCCTGCAAGGTCATGCAGGGAACGGGTAGTTAAGTAAGTGTCTGAGGCTAAGTAAAATGGCTAAGGAAGAGAAGGAAGTGAAAACGTCAAAGCGCATCCTGTGAATGAAACCCGCGAAGATCGTATTGTCGAAGAAGTCGTTGCCATGGCCGTGTTTATTTTGAATAGAATCGCAGGATTGAGAATAAAACCCGCCTACATAGTACAGCAGATGTTCTAAACGGCTACCGCACGCTGTAGTTAATAATAAAAGCCTTCCTCGATCCCGATCTAGTCAAACCACGTGTGTTCATGTCGCTTGTCGCTAGATACAGACGTACATGCAGGTAGAAAGCCAAGATTACTAGCGGTTGGTGGGCGCCAATTACTGTACCATGCAGGGGTTCTGGTGCTTAGCATGTAGGCAACGCATGCGCCGTGCTGCGTAGCCCGTGTTCCCGTAACTGTAAGCAGGGGGGACATGACACTCACGTATATGTAGACTACAACTGGTCATCGTGTTCATTTGCAACAACGGCATCGGGTGCGCTGACGAGGGGGATCCTCAAGCGACCAGGTATACCTACTCGGATTTCCAAGCTTCTCGTCATGATTAGCTGTACAAGTACGGCGTATTAATTTACTTGGCACTTCCTCGGTCCCCTTGGTTGTCTTGGCCGAGGAGCTGCCAAGTGAATCTATCAGTCAAGGTGGATATTCTCGGGACCGTTGGAAACTGGAGAAGCTGGAGATCCAATTGTATCCATAACAATATGATATAACTACTTAGGATCGGTACGTATACCTATTCTTCTATGCCTGGGCGTTCTCTAAAAACTGTCCGGCAAAGGGAAATAGCAAGGTATTCTGTGCTGTATTCGCGCGGCAAAAGAATTGAAAAGCATCAAGAGCGCCCCGCCGGAATGGCCGTTCAGACATGTTCTTGAGGCAGATACCTAGCCTATCCAATCCTTCTTAATGCCAGCTATCCAACCGTAGACGAGCATTTCCCCGTCATCGTTAATCTGGACTACGTACCCTTCCGTTCCCTTCCTGACTAACCCTCTCGGTGGATATATTTGAACAAAGGGATGTGTTGGGCTGCAAACGCAAAACCCGAGGGTGTTGTCCTTTAGCTCCGGGAGACACTCGTCACAGGAAAACTCTTGAATGCATATCTCGCAGGCGCCCAGCGATCTATAGTAAATGTCTCGCCTGCCGCATAGGCCGTCACATGAACAATTGCTGTCTACTGTATCCGTGAGTTCGCGGATCGCAAGCCTCACTAGGAGTAAAATCTTTTTCCGCGCCGTGTCGGGTTCATCTTGCGGCAAAAGCCATCGTCCCAAGAGTGCTGATGCATACTCCCTAACGTCGATGAGGTCCTCACTCTCCCAACACGTATGACCTACCCATGCTTCCACCAGCTTCTCCAACTTGGATATCCACATCTCTGCATCCTGTATCGTCCCGTTCAGCGCATTTGTGTAATATAACAACGCCAACTGGAACGATGCAACAGCAGCGCCTGGTGAGCCAATGTGACATTTCACAATCCTTTCCCAGATCGAAATAGCCTCCTTTTCATTCTGGTGATACTGATAGTACATCCTTGCGAGCTGGTAATTCGCGACGACGATGAGGAAGAGGAAGAGGCTTTGCGTGTCCTCTGTGTCTTGTTCATTACCAGACAGATGTTTCGTCGCTTGTGACGCTAACGCGATCACTTCCTCGTGCCTTGCTAGGGATGATAATGTGATAGATGCGCCCGCATATGCCTCCCGCTTTTCTTTTACATCGCCGCTTTTCTGTACAGCCTCTTGATATTCTTCTGCGGTTTCTACCATATGTCTTGGTGTTCGAATTCTCGAAAGAGTTTGGCCGAGAACTAGATGAAATTTCCCGGTGCCCTCCAATCCGCTGAGTGAAGCCCATTTCCGGATATCTGCGGGAGGTATAAGCTCGGCTATGTGCTCATAGGGACGATTGGAGTGCAAGGTCCATTGGATTGAATCACTTGCATTAGAGATACTATCATATCCATACAAAAACATAACTGCCAGCATCTCGTTCAATGAATTTGAGTCCACCCAAGCCTCTCCCTTAGGCAAGAAGTAAAAATAATATTAACTCTATATAGAAAAGAGGGTTTTCAAAACTTCTCTTTAAGGAAGCTGTTAATTAAAACATATGGCCCTGAATTGACACTTTGGGAAACTGTTAGCGGTACCGATCAAGAAATAGGGATAGACCGGCGCTCGTGTATCGGGGCTGCAACAAAAGATGGAAGATTGCTGTCTGCATAGACATAGATGTTCGGAGGATCAGGCTAGATAAATATAGTCACCAACTGGGGTAACCTATTATTGAGCATAATGGACCGCCAGGCATAACTGGCGTCCTGGCCGTCTAAGTTGTTCCCTCGGCCAGCCCACAGAAAGAAAAAAACCGAGTGCGGAGACCGAGCCGGTTGTCTCGCAAATGATGATACACGCATTGATGCGACTGATCGACTTCTAGCTAGATAGTGTCGTTTTTACCTTTAGCGAGGCGGACTTCATCTCGTTCGGGATATCATAGACCCAGATATCCGCGATACGTTAAGATGGCTTCTTGTTGTATCGGCAGCAGAAGGGGGTGAAGGACCACACGAGTCCCATAATGAAACTTCTGGTATATAAGACATGTATTTTGCGTCGGGACGATATGCTCTGTCGGTTGCCGCATCCGACGGCGGGCGAACAAGGTGCCTGACGGTCGGTGAGGGACCCTGCTTTAAATGGAGGACTCAGGCTGCCAGATATAGGAGAGCGGTGGTTATTGGCGTTATCTGGAATATTGATCTCCTCAGCGTGACGACTGAAAAACATGTCCATTGTGAGTTGCGGTGGAAAGGAGAAATGATGGGTAATATCTCTTATCACAAGTCTCAGCTCGCAGTCTGCAGTGGTCCCTTCATAATACATAACTACTTCGCTGTGAGTCACCCATTTATTCTCTAGGATATTTGTAGCCTTCGTATTGGAAATTCCACATTACCCAAAGCTTAATGGCTACCTACCATTGATGAATAAGACAAGCACCATAAATCTACTTCCCAAAGTAGTATTAAGGAACTATGCCATGCCAGATGGTTGCCATACAAAACCAGAGTGTATTAATTACGGCCCCCATATAAACCAGATTCTATAAAATACAGTTTTGCGACTACAAATTTCGGTAGCAAGCGCAGTGTCTGTCATGGTTTAAGGACTACAACTACCACAGGACTAGAGAAAGCAAAATGTAGCCAAGTCAAGTGCTTTATGTCTTACAGAGTTTCAAAGAACTATAACAATGTTTTAATATATTTTTTGGGGTAAATGTTACGGAGTAAGTGGGACTAGCTTGTGTTATATCATTTATAGTCGCTATCAGTGTTTAGATACTCAAATTCTTAAGATATGCCAACCAGTGTGAACAGTGAATCGTGTGAAAGTATTATTCCTATCTCCTAACCTCAGGCTAGGAGCGCACCTACTTTGCTAACCCATGCGCGGCAGATCCAGGAGTCAAGTGCTACAAGCTCCTAAATGGTTGTTTTAGGCGCTTTGGCAATCACATACCTGTCTTCGCCCCACCAGTACTCATAACCATGAGTATGGTAGGCTGCATCCTCACGATACTGAGAACTCCCAAGCCGTAGTTGGGGGCCATGGGGAATGCCTACCGCCACCCACCATTTTCGGAGGGCGTGTGTATAGTTTCCTAGTTGAGGTAAAATTTGAAATCATTCACGGCGTGGGGTCTGCTAATGATATCGAGACTTATCACGGCACTGCAAGATAGGAAACCTCCTAACAGGAGGAGTATACAGCAGGTCCAGGGTCGCCCGCCTTGGCCCTTTTTCACTCTATAACACATTATTTATTTAACTTCTTCCCGCAGAAAGGACTCCTTTACGACTTGTACTTGAAAGTTGTCTCTAATATAACAGCGATGGTACATCTACTGAGCTGCGCTACAACAGAACTTCGCTGGCGAGGAAGCCAAGTAAGAAAGGAAAAAGACAAGAAAATGTAGAGTCAGAAAAAGAAAATACGAAAAAAACCTTGTAAACTAACCGGATGCATTATACCGGGTTTGGTAAAGTTTTCCCTTAAACTATAAATTCGTCCAAGGCACCATAGAACTCATCACCCACAGGCGACTTCTCCTCGGAGGACTTGTTTTTGCTCTTCGCTTTCTTCCCACCCGCCTGCCCAGGTTTATACTTGTATCCCGGGTGTGCCAGGTCGTGGTTGGCCTTCTCGACGCGGGCGTACTCGGCGAACCGGTCCTTGACCGCCCGGTCTTCCATCCGCCAGCTCGCGGCCGTCAGACGTGACGCGGCCTGCTGTTGGTCTCCCAGGCGGGCGTTGAGCGCCTTCGCGTAGCTGAGATATGCCTTGCGGTACAGCATAAACGGGTTCAACGGCCGCATCACCCTGCCCGTGGCGGCGCAGATTCGGTCCTCTGCGGGGCGGCTGATGAAGGTCTCAATGTCGAACGTGGGCATCTTCTTCGGAGCTGCCGCGGCCATCTCGCTGAACGGGACTTTAATTCCCACTTCGGAATGTGTTTTCTGCTTGGTTTTTGGATCCTTCTTAGCTCGGGGTTTTCGAGTGGTATTATTAGTATAGGCGCACCTCTCTCGGTGCTGTCGTCGCAGTCTCGCGCTATGGCTCGAAGGCGGAGGCGACGGCGGTTGAGTATCATCTAGTTGTCTCCTCAGCGGTAGTGGTGGTAGTACTCGCGCCAGCGGGTCCGGCTCAGGCTCTGGCTGAACAATAGCCGGCCGAATATTAAAATCCGGGTCTACATATACCGACCCGGAGTTGTTGTGCTCCAAAAAGCGCAGATCCACGGTACTATTAGTCATAGAAGGCCCAAAAGCTTGTAGAGGGGTTTCGGGGTAGGCACTCACCATGTTTGGAAACCCGGAGTAGTTGTAAGGGTCTCCGATATATTGATCATTAACATAGTAAGTAGAGCTAGTGGCATGATATGGCTGATATGGCTGATAGATGCTGTTGTTATAGGAAGGTAGCTGTCCGGGATACTGATAAGAAGTGTCTGGGATAATAAATTCTGGTGATACACGCAGAGGGCCCGCTTCTTCCTCAGTAAACCATCGTGGAAAGCCGTTCTCCATCATATTTGTTTCTTCAGGATGTCTTCGATGGAACGTTTGCAGGGAAGATTATACGCGGTAGCCAACAGTCGTGTTTGCTACTCTGAGACTTGAGGTAGATATGAATTCGGCTGGTTTGCTTATGATCTTTGTATTTGGTTCCTGAAAGGGTTGATATTTATAGAAGTCTGCAGTAGACAGATTTAGAAGTGCTTGCGAAGAATATCGTTGTTTCAAGTGAAGCATACAATTCCATTGATACAAAGCTATGTAGTAAGTACCTATTAGGAAAGAAAACTAGTCCTTATTTTATATTCATTCACAATGGCATTGCTGTTTGGCTTCTTTGTTCCCTTTTTGTCACATTTCCGAGCATATCTAAGCCGGCGAGTCTGCTCGGGAGGGGCGTTCCATCAACAATTCAGTCGTACAACAAGAGCCTTAACTTAACCTCCGTCATTATGGCTTGGATTAGGCCCAGTGTTCAGAGACATAAGCGTCCATGAAAGCGGTGTAGTCCTCACCAGCCGTAGCCCAGCCCTTGATTCCCCCCTTGAGTATCACGCTCTGCATGGTCGTATCTCCTTGCTCCTGAATGTAGTCGTTGAACCAGCAAGCAGCCCGAGTCCCTCGGCCAGCCGACGACCCTAAGAACAAGCGGGGTTCAGTTTCCATATACCATCTTAAAGCCTCATCGATGGGTGTACTGACCACAATACCATATTACATAGCGAATACCGGCACTTTTGAAGAGGGTATAGAGAGAGGGAATAGCCGGGAAGAGAGTCTGTGCAGGGAGATTGATCGACCCGCGAATGGTGCCACCCTAATACAAAAATGATATTGCGTAAACAATACATGCAGTTATATGGAAGGCCAACATGGTGGGCACACCTCGTAGTCATTCCGGCGAAGGTCGACAATCACGTAGTCCTGGCCATTGCCGCCCGCCTTCAGCTTGGCTAGCACTTCTTCTCGAGTGAGTGCGCTTGGCTCTGTGGTTTTGGGCGCTGGAAACGCCGCATGCCAAGGCTGCTCGGAAGTCATTTTTTCCAGGTTAGCAAAGAAGACCGCTAAAAGAAATTACTATGTATTACTGTCACACGATTGTTGTTAATGGCAGCGACGCGACAGTTGTTGCTTCTTGACTCGGTGAGGAGCTAGCCTAGATCCATACTAGGTGGTTAAGTACCTACCCAGCCCCGTTCTTAACCCCGATCGTACCCGAACTCCTCGTTAGCGTGCCTGCCCTGAAGCCGAAGCTTACTTCACTTGCTTGGGCTTAAGTTCGGGACTAGGTATTTCGACCAATAGGAAAAGAAATTTGAGAGATATGCCCTTATATCTCGGTACTTGTATTCTTCTAATGAATTAGTTTGCATATATGCATTATGCACATGTCCTGATGTGCATATACTAAGTACTTCCGGGAACTCGCATTAATACTATTAGTTTGCCCTGAACGGCACGTTATTCATCGATGTCCAACTCATCATCGTCCTCTTCGTCCTCCTCATTGTCCTCGATTACTTGGCGCTTAGGGGTCGAAGGATACACGACGATCTCCCGCTTCTCAGAGGCGACCAGACCGCGCCGGGTCACCGTGGAGTTGCTACCGGCGCTTCCCGCCACTAGGAAAGAATAGCCTCGTTAGCGGCTCCAGTCTGAACACAACACTTATTTGAACAACTCTGTGGTACTTACTCTGCACGGGGATGACACCGCCGAAGGGGCCAGCCCTGGCATCGTTCTTGCATCTGACAAGACAAGCATTGTCTTGACCGGCAACAGTCCCAGTACAAGTCTGGTCATCGGGGATGGCTGCGACGAGCGGGAAATCCGTAGCCGCTCCAGAGCGATTCCGCGAGTTCTTGCCCGGCGGCGTAGTAGTGACGGTGATATCCTGCCAGGTCTCACCAGTTCCGTCGGCGTTGATGGCGCAGGTGTAAGGCCCGCCGCCGTCCGAGTTGACTTGGTGCAGGGTCATGTTGAGTTCGCCACCCTGAGTGACTTGTGGAAGCTGGTCGCCCGTTTCGGCCATGATGGCCTTCGTGCCTTGCTCAATGTTGTTGTCGCCGCCACCGAGAGTCTCGCCCACGGTGTCTGCTTGGTCGCCGCGGAATCGTGTGCTGTCTTGCTGGAATGGCCTGCGCCGAGTACCATCGCGCGGGGTGCTTGTGTCGATTCCCAGGGCCACTTCGAGGAACACAGGTGAGTATAGGCACTAATAAGATTTTGATTGTGACCTCACGTCGATCAACAGGGTTCGAACTTACTTCCGGACCCGCCGGCGTCGCCGACTGCTTTAATGATGGCACCGTGTCCTGCAACGAGGTGCGCGAAGCTCATGAGGCCGAGGCCGACAATTACCTTGATTGAAGACATGTTGCCGAGGGTAAAGAATTAACTGATTAAGCAATAGGCCTGTCCTGCAGGAAATGAATTGAAAACTAAGTGATAACAATATATCAGATGCTTCCCGGAGCCCTGAGTAGATGTGCTGTGCTGCTTGGAGACTGGATGGTTTCAATAGGGGGCGACGTCGATGAATTTATAGATGTGTGTGCTACGATGATCTCTACACTGCCCCAACCATCTGTCACCCACCATGTTATCCTTGAATGTCCAAGGAGGTGATGCACCACGTATACGCGAGATTCTCTCACGAGTAGAAAATCACTACTGAGCTTGTTTAGTTGCAAGAAACGGCGTGAGTTTACGTAGTGTGCACAGCCCACTGGAAAGGGGGGGGGCCGAAACACCACGGTTTTGGAACATCGGATGAAGCATCGTGAGCTCAATACCACCACCGAGCAAACAACGCTCAAAGGTTTAATCAAAAGTTTCAGGTTTAGTCAGGCATAATCAATAGCTGCAACACCAGGAGACTGAGAACATTCAATTCCGAAGACACAGTAATGGATTCCATTGTTTGCAGTGCTTCCTAATGAACGGGCAAGAACCTAGTCGAGGAATACTATGTATACCGGCTATTAAGTCGTAGTGTTAACAATTATTCAATTGAACTCTGCATCTTCATCTTCCCACGTGCGCTATAATCTCCAGATCGACAAACGTAGAAGATTCGGAGATTGTAGTGAAATGTAGTTTGGGTAACGTGTTATACGGGGCTACGCATTTCTTTGGACACTATTACATCGGACATGCGGAACACGGCATGTTCGAAGCGCAACGTTCAGCCGGCATTGCACAATCGCCAAGAATCAAGGAGTTCATTATGTAGTAATAGGTGGTGATATATCCGATGTGAAGGGGGTTCACTGGTCTGCCGATGCGAGTGGCCCTGTTTCTTTCTTCTCAATTGCCCAAAACAGCTCTTGAGATGCATCGTCGATAAGATGGGCAGTTTGGTGATAAGAAGTCTAGAAGACGGACTGAAACACACAAAGACCGCTCAGCGATAGAAACGTGCGGGCACGGAATCCTACCCCGAATATCCACAGCGTCGGTTTGTGTTGCTCTCCTCCGTTTGTGACAGGTGGGGGTGCATTCGACATCTGCGATTGGTCCGTCATTTATGTGCCCAACATAGCCTCAACACGGTTCACGGCAGGCCGAGAAGTGAACCAAGCGCTCAATCACAGCATCAAACTATGGGAGCTTGATTTGATGGTCTTCGAGTGTGGGTTGATTCACATCCCCACTATCGGGGTATTTGTAAGCGCACCGTCTGGAAGGCGAAGCAAGATGGAACATGTTCTATTCTACTTCTGTACCTAGCAGTAATATTGCCCCGCTGCATGTGTCTCAGGCAAACATGGCCGTTTTTGTTATCCCGACCAGCATGTTCTCATCAACCCAAGACCCGTGACTTCGACCCTTGAATCCCACCTTCGGGTCCAGGATCTGGAAGTCGAACTCACGCAGGAGCTAGAGACGCGAAAGTTGTCAGTCAGTTAAATCATCAATATCACACGTCATGCGAGTTGATGAGGGGAAAAGCCAGCGTGCGTACGTACCTCAAAGATAGTCTTATTGAGTTCTATCAATGCAATTGCCTTGCCGGCGCACATCCATCGACCGTTACCAAAGTTCACGTCGACATTGCGCTGCATCTCGGCACGTTTGGCCTCGTTGGCCTCGAGAAACCTCTCGGGGCGGAAGAGATCGGCGTCCGGGCCCCAGAGTGCCTTGGACCGCAGCAGAGAGGATAAGTTCGGCCCGATGTACGTGCCGCCAGGAACCCAGTAGCCGTTGATCGTGTCTCCCCCGGGCGGTACCACCTTACTAAACGTCGCAGTGGTCACGGGGCGTATGCGCATGCTTTCGTAAATAACAGCCTATCGGATAGTTAGCATCTCTGGCAGCTCTCAGATGAGCTTTGTCCCTCAGCTTGGTATTAAGTGGTATATACGATAGGGTGGACCGTCACAGAGTGCCACGCGGCATATCAAAAGTTGCATACCTGTAAATAGGGTAGCTCCCTCGCTTCCCTATCTTTTATAGGGGACGAGGCCCTCTTGTCTAGGATCGCGCTCTTGATCTCGCTCTTGAGAGCTTGGTAGGCAGTTGGTGTAGACATGAGGTAATATAATGCGATTCTAATTGCGCTTGACGAGGTTTCCGAGCCGGCCATGAACATGAATAGTGCCTCAGTTTGGCATTGCTCTTGGGTCAGTCCGTGGCGACGGAACGATGCCTTTGGTTATAATTAGCAAATATGTCGGCTCCGCAAATTCGACGGCATATCCTAAGAATGATAAATTCCCCAGGCACTCACCAAGATGTCGTTAGAGTTTCCGCCGTCGTCAGTATACTTCTTCTCAGTCTCGTCGTTACACAACCTAATTCCAACGAACTGGTCAATTCTACACGTTCCCATCTCATCGCAGTCGTGTTAACTCCGAAGCCGTAGGAGAATAACTTACTTCATGGCCAGACCTATCCCTGTCTTGTCCGTTGGCTTGGGACCAAACAGCCTAATACCTAAAGTCGAATACACAATCTTGCTCACCCAGGGCACATCGGCGCAGACGTTCAAGATGGGTATGAACTCCTCCATGACATGGTAGAATTCCTTGACATCCTTATCAGCCTCAAGACAGCCGAATTCCTTGCCGAGCGCAATGCGCGCTATGGTATCCAGCGTGAATAACGGGAGCACCCTGCTAAGATCGAGTGGAATCATGGTCTTGCTCGTCTTGGGATCGAAGATGTATTTCCTGCGGAACAGGCTCACAAGGTTGGCGATCTGCTCGTCGATTGCGGCCTCTAAGCCGGGCGTCTCACGGCCCGAGTACCCGTACGCTACTTTGGCTTTGATCTTGTCGTGTTCCACGGGGTCGACGGTGGTGAACATGGTGTTGAGGCTCGGATGGAAGCGGGCGCCGTCATACCATGTGGAGCGCGGGTAGCTGCTCTTGGCGTTCGAGATGCGGCGCAGCGTCTCCGGGTCGTCCGTTAGCAGCTCGTTGGGGCCGACGCGCGCCAGCGAGCCGTACTTGTCACCGAGGTGCTTCTTCCACTCATGCTGGAGGCCGGTATAGCCGCAGTACGCCAGCCAGGCGTACGAGAAGGACGCTATGGTCGGCCCGGGAATGTGGCGGAGGCGCTGCCATTGGTAGAATGTCGATGCGAAGAAGTAGCCGATCAAGAGAGAGCACAGAACCGGGATGTTTAGGCCCAGCTCTATTATAGCCATCATGTCACGTTGACCGTTATCGGTTCGTTGTGCGCATAAGTTGTGGAGTTTCTATCGAACTGGTAGAGCTTGATTCTTATACTTATGCTTGTCGGGCCGAAGCTGGACTTCTCTGGACGTAAAGTTTATGTTCAAGCGAAGAGGGAAAAAAAAGAAAGATATGAAAATTCTGAAGAGACTATGAGGATAATGTGGGCGTATTAAGACAGCCCGCATGCATATCTACACCTCCTCATCATGCAGGCACAGACCAGGGCATGACCCTAGTGTCTGTCGCTATCACTTGGTAAGGTGATCAGATTGTTCTTCATAATAGGCATAACGATCGTAGATGTTCACATTGGGTAAGGATAGATACATACTGTACATATGCATAACTGACTGCATTTCGTATAGCATACGGGGCTAAAAGACATTCTAGCTAAGCGTGATCATTATCTAATTTAGACCAACCAAGATGTTGAGATTCAGCTGTAGAAAGTACAGATGGAGGAGTATGTATACGCTGCGTGAACTCCTTGTTACACTGCCTAGAGTATAGAATACCTACATGGTAACTCCGAAATTGCTGAGTAAATTGCTGGAGGCATGGAAGAAGACGCCAACTTAAAAGTAACCGCGGATATCTGTTTTTGACCCCCGAACTGACAGGATGTAGCAGCATTCTCTATGATTCGTAGCCTACCTAGCGCAATCGCAGCATTCCTTGACGTGGCATGGCCATGATTTATTGCTGCATTCGAACGAATGCGTATATGTGGAGTGAACCCATATAGGGACTTAGGTAGACCCTTGTCACCCGCTTATCAATACTATAGTTGTTCGCTTCTTGGTATATACAGTGTCATTAACCACTTGATAGCAAAGGCAATAAGCACTAAGGTACATAATCCAGACAGCGTTTAGTCCCCGGCCAGAGGCACGGTCCAGTTCCCGGGACACGCCACTTATTATCAGTCTAGGTCTCAGGCCGCAGTTAAGTGCCCCAATCTTTCAAATTCTACGCATAGGCATGATTTCCATTCCTCTTGTTGAAGCGTATGATAGGAATCTGGCTGGGCCTGATTGAAGTGGTAAGTGCTGTCAGTGCTGCATTGCTTTTACCGTCCCGGTCGAACATACTGCTACACAGTACAAAATACAGGCTTACAACCATGGTTAAATTTTTTTTATGTACCATGTAGTTACTTGAACTTAGCGTTATTTATTGGAGGTTGAGCGCGGCACGTGGATTCACATGAATGCGATCAGCCAGCCACATATGCAAAGTTTTCCAAAAGGGTCTCTACCTTACTAGAAACACGTGAATACTGTAAACCTTCTAAAATTTTGCCTTCATCACGAACATCTGTTGTTGTGTTGTGGAACTACCTAAGTATCTACCCTTTTCCACCTACCCAAGTATTTAGTCCTTATGAGAAGCTTTGCGATATACCGGATTTACCTACAAGCTCTGTTGTACTGTTGTACCAGTGTTGAAGGACTTGCTTTTGACCTAGAGCGGTATGCAGGGTTTGCTACGATCCGTGCCATGCTAGTACAAACGCTAATGTTTAGCGGCTTCAGCTTGCGCGGGGAGTTCTTCCGACCCAAGGATTCGGTATACGGCTGAAGACGGCGATTATCATTTAAAAGGTGGCCGATGTGAATTTATACCTTATTATGTATATACATGTAGTTAAGTTCTCACTAGTGCATTTGAAGTGAGACTGTATAACTTTATCTAGTCTTATAGGTGTCTGCATCATTACAAGACAACCTGTTGCGCAATATGTGTGGCTAATGAGGCTGTATGGCTAAGTCTATAACTTCATTGCCGAGGACTCATTACACGCATTTGCAATAAAACGTTGTTCAAGGGTAGCAACTTAGAGTCAGGGGGTGGGTTCTTGTCTCAATTCCCACATACTACTATTAATATCCCATTGCGCGTGATATCTGGCGCGTCTCCTAATTTCACAAAACATTAGGTTTAACAGCTTAAGTGATTGAACAGAGTGGTGCCCACATGTATAGCCGTGAGCCGCTTGTGTGTTGGGTCCCATCTGGCCAGATATCATTATACAGATAACAACACAACACCCAACGTACTGTGGTCGTATAGCACACTGGTTTAAAAGAATCAGTGCGCGAGATAGGATATAGAAAGAAGTCAAGTATTAAAGACTTCAAAAACTATCTACAATTAAATCCCCAGTGTCCTCAAACCCGTAGTTTATCCATAGAGAATAAACCAAGATTCTAACAACCCCTTTGCAATTCTACATGTATTCATGACTCTATGTTATTCTCAGCTTTAGGTTTTTTAAACTGAGCAATTCGAGACTAATCGAGATAGACCCTCGTCATCCAAAATTATACATATAAAGACGCCGTTCCAACCCCGAGAGACTATAGCCCCAGGGTCAACTAGACTCCCTCACACTTATTATGATCTCGGTGATTTGCGGCTCGGTTCAGGGCTGATATGACCAGCTGCGGCTATTGCAAGACTATCTCACCTCCTAAGATGTTGTTACATTGCCGGTTCTGATCCGGAATAGAATTGATCACGAACGGACGGTAGCACCGATACAAATCTACAAGTATCTCTATACAAATAGACCCATACCGTCTCTACTTTACAGAGACCTTTTCCTTTCTTTTACAAAAACAATATCTTGTTATCGATGCTTACGAAGGCCAAAACCGTGACAAGACCGGTCTTCGGTGAGATTTGTGACAGAAAACGACGACATCGTTTATTCCTGTAATTACGTTTCTACACCACAACTTGGCATTCATGACAGTGGATCTCTTTGGGCGAAGACGACAAACCAAGCATATGAGTAGGCTAAAGTGGTCACTCCTTTGACTCTAACATTATCCGCCTTGATTGGCCGAAAATGCCTACATAAACCTTAGGTAAAATCATCATGCTCATGTGACCCAAACTTCAGCACTCTGAGACCTCTTCGCCTTCCGTTTGAGCTGCTCGCAAGCACTTCAACAACCTCTGAAGTCCTACTCGCAAAGCCTCTTCCTCAACAGTGAAGGTGATCCGGAACCAGCCCAGCTCCTCAGTTGAGTAGCTACTGCCAGAAGAAATCATAACCCCGCCGGCCAAGAAGTGCTTCATCAAATCACCTTCACTTTCACTATCTAAGTCACCTTCTTGGTGTCCCTGGCCTGATTCTTTGCTATTTTTCTCTTGGGGGCTGTTACCATGGCGGAGGTAGCGCCAGAGATCGACCCAGATGAAAAAGCCGGCGTTTCTAGTTTTATTGCTTGTGGTTAGCTAGGCTTCTCAAGGTGAGTGGAGGAGAGGAATCGATATAATCAAACACTCGATAGCGCATTGTGAGAGAAACAAGGGGCGAGACGTAGCCGACCAACACTAGCTGTTCCCGGAATAGTCTTTAAAAGAAACGGCTTACATGTTGGCATAGTACGGAATATTGTGCTGTTCCAGAAACCCAACCAGGATTTCGCAATGCTTCTGCAAGAGTCCTCGGTTCTTGGTGAGAAAGGCATCTAAGAATTGTCGATCTTCGAGTATTTTCGCCCAGGTGTCTTGAGCGAGGTAGGGCACCCATTTAGTGAGGCTGAGTCTTGTACTTAGCTGTGAGACCAACCATGATCAGGTCAAACATAAGAGATCGATAGGAATGGGTTACCATGTGTTAGAGACAGCTGCTATAATCCCCTCGTTCCTGGAACACACCGCTCCAATACGAAGCCCATTCGCGCAGAAGTCTTTGCCCATACCATACGCGACGTGAACGAACTGCGAGTTGATGTAGTCGCTGAGATCTAATGACAGGACCGACTTGAATGGTGCTAAGTCAGTTCCTTGGGGGTTCTTGTAGACAGACATGGCGAAAGCTTCGTCGCAAATCATATGGAGGTTATTGCGACCGCAAAAGCGAGCGATCTCTTCCAAAGTCTCCGCTGGCTATCCCAGAATATTATAAGTCAGCTTCTACCAAAGTCCATGGCGATTAGTAAAGCCATAAGGTGACTTACATAGCATCTTCCTAGCGGATTATGTGGGCTGCACAGCAACGTCAGTCAGAAATTCTCCTATCTAATACCTGAGTATGATGTAGTAAGTCAGTCATACTTGGATACTATCACAGCCCTCACCCTCACCCCATCCCTCGTAGCCTTTAGCAGCGCGCCCTCCAACGCTTCCCTATTCATGTGAGGGTCAAATACATCACTCAGGCTCCGATACCCCTCGATACCTCGAAAAGTAGCCGGAATAAGCTTTCCGCGGGACTTGTCGCCGACGGACTGAAAGCCCGGGTAGAAAGGCACGGGGACTATAATTCCGTCATTCTCATCGCATATAGCCCATGACAGTGTTTCTAACACGGATATAATTCCGGGAAGAACAATGACTTCGCTAGAGAGCACTTGTTTCTGTGCCTTGAAGTCTTGGTTGAAGAATTGGGCGAGGGCCTTTCTTAGGCGCGGGGACCCGAGCGGGCCTACTGAGTAAGAGAGATGATCGCTGGGATTGATGGTAAACTAGGTGCCTGCGTCAGCTACACATGAGGCATTCTAGCTATGAGATAGTCGAAAGAATTCTCACTTTGTCCCGAATATATGTGGATATTTCTTCTTGGAGGAGGGTATTTTCGCCCATGCCCAGCAAAACGCTTTGAATAATCAGTACGTTGCCGTTTCTGAAACCATTCTGGAAGAAAGAGAAACCGATTCGCTTTACTCACAGGCCTTCAGGATTGTCGGGACTCCAGAGATGAGCGAGAATCCTCTCCAGGGGACCCCATGGGACCTCTTGCAGTGAGTTCCGTGCAGCGCTCTTGGAAATTCCATACTTGGCCACCGTCTTGTGAACCCTGTCATCAGAATCGGAACTAGCCATGTTCTCTTAAAGACCGGAGATGATATAAAATAGGACGGCCGGTGCTATTATCGACTACCGGCGATTGAAGTGATAAAATGATTCCACAGCCGTTTGAGAGGCAGACCTTCATTACATGTTAAACCACATAGTGATTTATGCAATACTAGTTGCAATAACGCTTATGCATATTATTTCTAGGACTCTACTCGAATCCGATGTTACTTCGACTTTTGCAAAGCTTGCCATCCCTTTTCTAATCCTCCAATGCGACGTTGGCTGACGCCTGCGTGGCGCATGTAGCCGAAGGGAACCATCCATCCTTGTCTTGATTGAATATTAATCATGTACAGATGCATGTGCACATGCATACCGTCTTATTTTCTGTCCATGATCTGACGATCGCTGCTGGGACAATGCGGTAACGCAAGCCAGGCTCTCACTTGCGAAGTACATGCTACACGGAGTCCATGTACTCGCTTACCTCTAGAAGCCAGGGCTGGCACACTGTGTTCCATTAGTCGTGTTTTCTGACTTGATCTATAACTTTTTGTTGCTCTGGCTACACGCCATTTCGTTATTTTTAACTACGTCTATATACCGATTTTACGTTATATAATACACCCTTCACAAATTATCCTACGTTATCATCTACTTGGCAAAACGTACAATGGCCTCAGGAGAATCCGTTTCACGGCTCCTTCGCCTAGCGAAAACGATCAGCGCGTCCGTGGACAAGATCGAGGAAGCTCTCTCTGCGGAAGGCATCCCGTCTCCTAGTTTTGACGAAGATAGTGTCTTCAACCTCCCCCCCGCAATAGCTAGAGACCGTGACGCTGTACTCGATGCCACAGCGGAGCTCCATGATTTGCTCCTTGAGCCTTTGAATCTGATAAATACGCGAGGCGGTGTAAGTCTGCTATCTCCTCTTCCCGTACACAGAAACCAGGGCGTAAACTAAATTTCGCTTCCTCGTGTTTGTGTTTAAAGCACAATAACTCGATATGTCTACAGGCTATCGCCGAGTTCAATATCGCAGATATGGTCCCGCCACACGGTCGGACCACTTTCCGCGAGATTGCGGAGAAAACGCCCATGTCGGAGAAGATGACCGCCCGCATCCTTCGCCATGCCATGACTATGCGCGTCTTCCACGAGCCTGAGCCGGGCTATGTCGCCCATACAGCTGCCTCCAAGGCGTTGTACCAATCCGCGAGCAATGTCTGGCTCTCCGTGATTACAAAAGAGATGTGGCCTGCCGCAACAAAGGTGAGTCAACCTACCAGTCGGTGTACTTCCGATGATGTATCGGAAAAGGACATAAGGATGAGATAGAGACTGATCCGGATTTTCATTTAGATGGTAGACGCCCTGAAAAAGTGGCCGGACTCACAGGAAGCGAATCGGACGGTGAGACTGCTCATCCTTGCATGCATTCAGCTGCTATCTATCAACTTAGACTGATAGATTTCCATATCCTAACTAGACTATAGGGTTACTCACTTTCCAAAAACTCCGAGGACACCATTTACGCGATCACTGCCAAGGACGCGGACACCGCCGCGCGCTGGGCAAGGGGCATGGCAGTAATGGCTCAACGGCCACAGTTGCGACTATCACACGTTACTGACAACTATGACTGGGGTTCACTGGGCGAGAAGGCTCAGGTGGTTGACATCGGAGGCGGTAATGGCCACGTAGCCGTGGCTCTAGCGCGGCAGTTTGGCAATCTGAGCGTGGTGGTGCAGGACATGGAGAAAGTGATTGAGAGGTGCACCGTTCCTGAAGATCTCCGGGGTAGGATACGGTTCACGGTTCATGACTTCTTCACTTCGCAGCCCGTTCATGGTGCCGACGTGTACTTTTTCCGCCTGATCTTCCACAACTGGTCCGACAAGTACTGCGGTATGATCATCCAGGGATTAATACCCGCGCTCAAGCCAGGAGCCAGGATCATTATTCAGGATATGTTGATGCCGGTGCCCGGGACAGTTCCTCTTTGGAGAGAGAAAGAACTGAGGTACGTGTAGACGCTCCAAGATCCTTCTAAAATAGCGACTAATCATGAGACACAGGGCTACTGACATGATGGTAGCATCGGTATTCAACTCACAAGAGAGAACTGTGGCTGATTTCAAAGCTCTATTCGAAGAGATAGATCAGTCATTCGAGCTCGCTAGTGCGATCGAGCCAGAGGGGTCAGATTTAGGAATTGTCGAGTTCGTGTGGAAGGGATAAAAAGGAAAGATATAAATTGAGCATTAATCTAGGGCCCAGACGTCAGGTTATGAGTCTGCCGCTCGACTAGATGATGACCGGTTCCGTGGACGACATCACTCATGTGTCGCGGAAAAATTGACGTCGCTAATCCCGAGTAGGAATTAATGATGGATATTCTACGTGACATCGTGACTCAACAACTGAGCTATATTTATACAATGCTTTCTATTGTAACTGAGCTTATTTCCGCCGGATCTCCATGACAGTTTCGCTGGTTGGGGGATCGTTAAGTGGGTAGCTCTTGACGAGTCGCAGGCCTACGCTATCAAAAAGTGTGAACCACTGCTCCTCGAACCTTTCCTGGGAAGAAAAGGTTCCAAGCATAGTCAAGTCGCTGATTAACCTGGGGAAGAAGTCAGGCCAGTGCTCGGACACTACGTAATCGTCGAGTAGCAGGACCGAGTCAGGGGCCATGGAGTCTCTAATGCGTTCGAGAAGCACTCTCGCCAGGTGGTCCGGGTGATTGTGTAAGATGCCTCGCATGAAATAGTACTTGGCGCCTGTTTGAATCCTGTGTTAGCCACAATGATCGCCTACAACGGAACTGAGAGCTACTTGTTACCTTTGACAGGTTGTTCATCGAAAAGGTTGTGGGCCATGTACTCCACCCCTGCGGTTGGGAGAACCTTCTCAATCATTGGGGCAAGATCCTGTAAAATCACCCGTCCTGGTACGTCAGGGAACTTGTTCTTGAATTCGGCGCACGGATTCCCAAACCCAACGCCGACATTCACGAAGATGGCCCGCGTGGTCCCCTGTTCCCAGTCGCCGGTAGCAAGCTCATCTTGCACGGGATAGACGTCAAGCCACCCGCGGCTCGGTCCGTCACGAGAGGCCATGTAGTCGCCGAAACGGGCTAATTTGTCGGGATGCCTACTCAGCCATTCTAAGGCGTGCATGGGCGTATTAAACGCCCGTTGCCAGGCTGTATCGACAGGATCGGTGGGTGTGACATAGTTCGTCTTCCAGAGAAACGAGGGTAGAGCCTGGTATATTGGCGCAACGATCTCAAAACTACGTGACCTGTTAGTAATGAACTATCCTTGGTGTGAGAGTCCCATATACCAATGGGAGATGCCTGACTCTGCCACCTTTTGGGAAAGGTTTCTGGTGGTATGGTTGGCAATGAATCGGTTAGGAGAAACCTGGTCCACGGCACCGACGCAAGCGAGAAAGCGCATCAACCGACCTGCCCGCCACGACGAGTAAGCACTACATCCGCAACAGCATGAGGAACCAGATATGTATACCGAGAAGAGGTATCTCTGCTCCCGTTCTTTCTCCGATGATTTCTAGCGTGACACCCTCCCTAGAGTCTGTAAGGATTTTGAAGATCCCTATGTCAAGCCCGATTTTGACGACAGCCGAGTCGAGATGCTGGAGAACATTGATTAGGTGATGTAATCCTCTTTTGGAAACGCGTTTATACAGGATGCGCAAACCGGTGAAAAGTATCATTCGTGGTTTCAAGTGAATGCGAAATCTTTAGAAGTTTATGCCTGAGCTCCCCCCGTGAGGCTCCTTGGGCCGTTGATGCCAACTCTTCGATGCGAGCGATTGCGTCGTTCATTTTGGTATTTCAACCACACAGTACTGCTAGAGACGTAAGCCAAGTGCCTAACCGACAGGGATGAGCCAGCTAATGTTAAAATACAAAGGAGAGGTTCGGGGAGGCTAGGATAACTTCTAGTTGGTGCAATGGGCGCGCCCCGTATCTACAATCAGCTATGCACTTATCCGGTTTGTCGTCGAATTAAACGCAGACCCTAAGTTAGCGGGGTATTATGGGGGTTCGATTAGTGGCTTTAGCCTCTTAGGTCTTGGGGGATCGACGACAGCGTTGCATTCGAGCTCGCTAGCGTCGCAAACTAATGCCGTAAGAGTCGGGTTTCCATGCAGGGTTCTGGGCACATCCCTAACTCATATACCATTACCGGGTTTATTCTTACGTTCTCAAGTCGTATTCATGTGTGTTTTTTTTATTCAAAGGAATCAACGTTGTAACTTCAAGTTGTATGTAAGATTCCTAGACAGCAGGCGAACCACCGCGCGCCGCTCTCTGTACGCGCTTAGCTGGTACGTGCGGCGCGGGAGGTCCACTAGAGATAGTGGTGATAGGTAAGCTCTTTCCCCAGTGGGTCCAGCCTGCTTCACTAACCCATACAATTCTGCCGTACCGACCCTGCCAAAATTGAGATGTGATACCGACAGCCAACAGTTTTGTGGTTACGGCTGAAGGGAAGGATTGTGATGGATTGGCAATATTAGGTTGTGCGTCTCGTCGCATTGGATGCTGACAGCGATAGGGAGAGGACGATGCTTTGTAAAGGGAGTCACCCTGGCAAAGGTGGGAAAGGTGGCACTTTTTAATCAGATCATGCCTTTAAGCAAAAGTAGGACGTATATTGCGCTTACAAGCCATGGGTAGCCCGAGGTACATGTATCCATAGGTATGTACGTAGGGTTGTACTGCAAGCCATCACTAGCGGCAGCTGCCGTGTGGCTCTGTTTTTGAGATGACCACAGACGAGTAAAATGTGGGCGCTGTCATGTTAGTAACCATAGCCTATTCACATAGGAAACATTCTATCTGAAGATGTCTGAACCTGATTTAGAGGAATTCTCTCGGCAGTTGCAGGTATTAATAATATAATATAGAATATTACAGAGAACGCGACTCGAGACTTGTTCACGGTGCTCACACCTCGACCTTCTTCACAGTTGTGGAAAGACCACCCTTGCCGCTGGTACCAATGATGAACTGATCGCTAGTCCACTTGATATCGTCGTATGCCGCAGCGTCAAAACTCAGATCGTAGCGTGGGATAATTGCGGCAATGAGCATGTAGAGCTCTGCCCAAGCAAGGCTTGGGGGGCAAGTTAGTACGTAATGACGAAAGGAGAAGAGTCATCTACTTACTGCATTCCGACACATATCCTTGCCCCTCTAGAGAAGGGGGCAAATGTCTTTTCTGCCTTTCTTCTTTCATGGATGTCCACCCATCTCTCGGGGTTGAACTGTTCTGGAATTGGATAAAGCTCTGGGTCCTGATGCATCAGGATGGTCGTCATTCCCACCGGCGTTCCAGCAGGGATAGTCCATGATTTGTAGACTAAGTCACGATCAGGTGCTACCCGTGCTTGCCGGGTGGCAACCGCCGGAGCGAGACGCAAACCTTCCATGAGCACAGCTGTGAGGTACGGCAGCTGCTCCAGCTCGGCGAGTTTGAGGCTTGGCTCAGGAGTCTTGGCTCTTGCGGCCGCCAGTTCGCCTCGCAAACGTCGGAGGATGTCTTCATCTCTGTATACATGGTAGAGTATTACTCGTATTGAGTGAGCAGTCGTTTCAAAAGCTGCGCTAGAAACAGTAATCACTTCATCAAAGCATCTCTCAAACGATTTGTCAGATGGTGGAAGATCGGAATCGAGTATTTCGTTCACGAGTGTATGTGGCGAGTCGGCATCTGGCGTCTTGTTGGCCGAAGCCGACTGGATGTCTTTGGTAAGACGGATCATGTCCTGCGCCCAACCAATTAGTCGGAGCCGGATGAAGCTGTAACAATAACCAACCTTCAAGAAGACCAAAAATGCTTTGCCGTTGTCGTCACTCAGTCTTTCAACAAGGGACAGGGGGAGTGATTTCATGACCTTGCCATACCAGCGTATGTGCTTCGAGATTCGCCAAATCCCACCTGAAGCTTGAAGAACGGTCGTTAGACCGGGATTGAAGTCTGGGTGATCAATATTATTGTGATTTTCTCCAAACAGGAACTCAGTTGCCACGTCTCTTGTGAAGGAACTTATGGCTGGAGCGAGTTTAAGGCGAGCAGCATCTGCTCCACGATTGAAATCTGCAAAATCATCAAGTCGGCGACATAGCTTCGACACGAGCTTGGCTACGATGTCTTGCTTATGAGACACATTCGTCTTCGACAGAAAGGTCCCGAGGGGGCCGCGGCGGCGCCTGTGGACATAGTGATCTAGAGCGCAGATTGTAGAGAGGTCGGCCCCAAAAGCGTCATAGCTCCAGTCATACTTATCCCATCGGCCCTCTCGTGAGTATAGGGTCTCGAAAAAGCTCGGGTCGCTGATATGAAGCTCGTATGGACTAATACGGATTATCGGTCCTGACGCAGTCAGACTGAAGCATTAAAGTGAAGCAATATTGTAATGAATAATATTACCGTATTGCTTGTGCATCTCGGCGATTTTGAACGTATACTGGCCATTGCAAACAAGATCGTAGTAGGCCTCTACATAGCGAGTAACGGCTGCCAGTTTGCTGCCGGGGAATCTGGCAAGGGGGTGCCAAAAAAGTCGGTAGACAGCAACAGAGGCAAAGTACAAGACGACGGTGACGATAATGTGTTCCCACGACGGTCCAGTGTTGAAAAACGCCATTGTGCGGGCCGTCTACATAGTCTCTAATTACAAGTGTTTGAAGAAGGTAATAGCCGCAAGCGAGAAGTGCAGCGGGCGCATTTGTTCAAAAAAAGCAAACTCCAACCCCGGGCAATAGATATATTGGTCCCGATTATGCAATTACCGGGTCTTTAGGCCAACTTGGAAGTCCTTGTATAACCAAACTCTCGGATGGAGTGAAACAACACAGCAGTAGGTATATAGTACCTAAGTAGGTAATTATGCAGCCAAGCGCGGATGACTCCAACTCCAGCCTGCGCGGCCCAGCCAACCCCCACCACGAACTCGAGCCAGCCACTCCCCAGTGCCGGCAGGGCCGTGGATGGGTAGTATCTGACAACTGCCTATCTAGTCTGAGAAGAATCCTGCCTCTATGTACAGACTCAAAGCATGCGAAGTCAGCAATTGAGGCAACGAATCATGTCGACCGACCAAGTGCACTCGGCCATATGGTATTATGGTCAGCGCGGCGCTCCCGACCAATTTCCCCGAGGAAGAAACATTGCCCCTACAAAGAGCGTACTTGCTCCGATGATCTTTAGGGTTGGATTAGGGGGTTTTATTTCATGTGCAAGGCTCTCAAACCTCTGTACTTTCTTTCTCTTCTCGGGCATTTATTTTTTTGGTGGACGCTAAGTTATCCTCTAATTATTCTATCATTTTCAAGACCATTATCCTGCAGGTGCCACCTTGAGCAGGCTTCGGCGACGGCTTGTGCCCAGCCATAGGGAATCACGATCCCGCGCTTGTTCGAATCAGAGCCGGTCCGCAATCAAGTTGAGAAGCTCCTCGAATGCATAGCAATGTTGGGATCTCCCCTGCCCAATCCCGACGACCTGGGTCGCCAGCCGCTGATATTGGGCATTACTTGGGCTTTAACATCGCTATGCATTCTTGTCGTCGCGGCACGAGTCTATGTCCGCGCTCATATTCTCCATGGCCTACTATCAGATGACTGGCTGATGCTGATCGCAACCGTGAGAGCCCAAATCCGCAAACACCCACGCACGAGATATCGCGGCAAAGGTACTGACGCCCTCCCAGGCTGGTCAGATAGCATTTCAAGCGTGCCTTACGAAGTCCCTTGAGTGGGGTCTCGGAAAACACGATAGCGACTTGAGCCCTACTCAGCTCGTAAACGTTCTTAAGTGGGTGTGGCTGTCGACAATCCCAGGATTGGGCGGAACACTATTCGCCAGAGTATCCATCGCAGTCCTCCTTATTCGGCTTTTTGGCAACAAGAGATGGCTGAAGTGGTATCTGGTTATTTGGACGACGTTTGAGAGCTTGGTCACTACAGCACTCCTTGTCGTCATCTTTGCCCAGTGCAGCCCTGTTGAGGGTCTGTGGAATCGAGATCCAGCCCTACACGCGAGATGCTGGGACCCCAAGATCCAACTATATCTGGCCATCTTCTCTCAGTGTAAGTGTGGACTAATCCTTTTCCGAATACATGTCCGCTCTCAGCATCTGACATTGGCAACTCGGTAGCAACCTTGACCTTTTGTGACCTCACATACGTCCTTTTCCCCGTCCTCATAATTTGGAAGTTAAACATGCCGAACCGTCGCAAAATAGCGCTCTCGGCGTTAATCTCACTTTCTCTTCTGACAATGACTGCTTCTATTTTCAAGACAATCACTGCGCAGAACTCCGATGTCCACAATGCCGTGTACGGCGCTAGCTTAAGCGCGCTATTGACAGGCATCGAACAGACATTCGTCATTATCATGGGGTGCATACCACCGCTGCGCCCGATCGCAAGAGGCGAATGGCCGAGGCTTCGTTCCCTCGGGAGGAGCCTGACTGGATTCGCAACCAGGACAATGACAAAGAGTCCAGGAGGCAAGCATTCGGGAACAAACGGCTCTGATCCTCGCTCGGGGTATTATAACTTAGACATGATGAACCCGAGAAAGGTTAACCAGTCGCCTGCGAACCAAAGCGAGATGGACAGCTTTTGTCAAGGTCCTACCATTGAGCACTTCAAGAACAACAGTAATATAAACGAAGGTAACCAAATTAGACGGACTGATTACTTCTCGGTAGAGTATAGTAGTCATTAGGGACTGGGACCTGTCGTTCAATACGAAATACTGTGAAGATAGCTTGATTCATTATTGTACATTTAAGCCTATAGATTTATTGAGAGTTAGCGTGAAGCAACATAACAGAATCGCTCTAAGGTATCCATGAACAAGTCAACTACGGGACGCTCAAACAGCTACAATCTGTATCACATCGTACATAGAATTCTCGTTGTCCTGGCTTCCGCGATCTAGCAGAAAGTGACATTAACAGACTTCTATATTCATTGAGACCCAGGGCCTAAAATCGAACAGGCAAGCGTCTTGAGATCTCTGTGAAGGGCTCATTATCTGTTTCTAGCTCTAGCTCAAACCCAGACTTCTACCAGGATAGGGAAGCAACATTCTGCGTGTTGATGCTTATGGAACCTGTAAAGCGTAGACTTTGGGTCGGTAGGTAACATTCGCTATGCAGGTGCGGAGTGGGAGCGTTTCTCTGACGTCCGAGGGGGAAAGGGAAGTGAGGTATATTCCTGCGACACGGTCCCGTCCCAAAACGAAACCCATTTGGTTCCGGAGCGCCACATTGGAGTACGCATCCTGGAGGTTGTATTGCATCTTTCCATTCTTTATTCTTTTTTGATAGGACATTGGGTGGGCTACTTTATTGGAAGAGGCATTGATACAATGTTGTATAATAGGGTCTGACAGGCTGACCTGCAGAAATCAATAAATATGTCACCTGATCTGCACCCATTCGGCTGAAGTACCACAATGGATCGAAAGACCAGCAATTCTGACGAACTTTGAGCCAACAATGGTTGATCAATCCTGAAGAGACTGTGCCACTAAATACATGATGCGCTGCCGATGTTGCTCACATCATTCTATAGCAACATCCCCTGTCTTGTTAAGTCAAGTCGGGTAATCAGCATATCAGTAGCGTGGCCGCATGAGCGAGACGTTGTCTACTATAACACTAAGTGATAATAATACGGATGCAGATATTCGTCAGTTGCAGATTGAGATATCTCTCACATGCAGTCTAACATACCCATCTATCTCTCATCGATCTAATTCACCGAAATGGCTCTCTCAACGCAATTGCTGCTTGCTGCGATCCTTGCAGTGTTTGCCCCTTTAGCAGTCGCCTTGGTTTTACGTAAGAAAACTAAAAGACTGCTTCCACCCACTTCCCCGTTTCCATATGTCGGTGTCCGAACCGATCAGTTCATGCCATGGACCAGGGCCCTCCTCCGCTCAGTCACAAAGACAGCAGAGAATGCGAATGAAGGATACAGGAATATATCCCTGAAAAGAAACCTTGCATTCTCTCTGCCCAGCCTTACACATGGCTATCTCACTGTACTCCCTCCATCGCGGCTGGATCTACTCAATAAGCCGGAGGCTGACTTGCTCTCCCACCCGATCCAGATGGAAGTAATGCAACCCGGTTATCTAATGGGGGATCCCGAAGAACTACTTTTCAAGAACCCAATCCAATTTGACGTTGTACGGCAGCATATGACCAAGGACGTAGGTCTTTTCGCTGCAAGTGCCGCGGGTGAGATCCAACATCTCTTCTCCGAAGGATTTAGTTTCACATCCGAAGAGACCACGGTCAATATTTGGGGTTTCTCCTTGAGGATTGTCGGCCGAGTGGCCAACAGAGCATTGATTGGGCTTCCCTTATGTCGCAACGAAACCTTGCTAGAGAGATCAGCGGCGTACGCTAATGTCGTATACCTTGGGTCCACCCTCATAAGTTCCATCCCTAAATCCATGAGGTGGCTAGTAGGTCCTATTGTAGGATTCGTTGGCCGCAGGCACGCAGACGCCTGTAAGCGAATCTTGGAGCCCCTTATCGAGGAGAGGCTACGGGCATGGAGTGCAGCGGATTCAGCTGAATTGCCTGTGGGTAGTATCCCCCCTCACTTCTGATGGCTATGAGGTTAACGACGATACAGAGTGATGCACTTCAATGGGTGATCCAAAAGAGCGCACGAAGCGGTCCGAGCAATTTGAAACCCAATGTTATTGCACAGCGCCTCCTTATTCTCCAAATCACGTCGATATACACGACAACTCTGGCACTTTCCCACATGCTCGTCAACCTCTATGGCAGCGAGTCCAGAGATGATTTCATTGGTGGACTTCGCTCTGAATGTGAGCGCGTTGCTGCGGAACACCAGGGTTTGTCAACCAAACTAGCCATCGATAAGCTTTACCGCATGGATTCGACCATAAGAGAATCGTTGCGAGTTTCACCCTTCAGTGTCATCGCTCCTATCCGCATCGTTGGCTCAAAGGGAGGGATCGACTTGGGTGAGGGGCAGTACCTCCAGAGAGGGGCTCGTGTAGGTGCTCCCTTCCAAGCTATTCACCATGACGATCGCTACTATACCAATCCCCTTGAGTTTGACGCTTTCCGGTTCTCAAGAGTATTTGAGGGCTTGGGAAAGGATGGTCGCCAAGAATCCGAACAGGAGTTAGCTGTCAATGTGAATGACCGATTCCTCTCCTGGGGCTATGGCCGGCATATTTGTCCCGGTCGCTGGTACATTTCTCAAACACTGAAGCAGATACTATCGCACTTGGTGCTGAACTACGATATCCAGCTTCAAGGGGAGCGAGAAAACACTAAATCCCTGTTAAACTTTATGATGCCGCCAATGAAATCCCGGGTCACAATCAGGAAAAGAGACAGAGCTTCGTAGTAAGAATACAGGTAAACCATAGTTAATATGAATGTTCTTGGCCCGACGGGTGGGTAAGCCAAATTTTGTTGTACGACCGTTGTAGGGCGGCCTAATAGAATGTCACGCTGCTCAACTGCCGCGTGTGCAACAACGCCTACGACATTCGAGGTCCCAGGGATAAGACCATAATCCGGCTCTCCAGATGATTGTCTTACCGTCAAAGAGAGGAGCGCGTGCACCAGCCGCAATGCTGCACACCTTCGGATCATCCTCTGATGACGTTGTACTGTTTCTGACAATGGGCACAGCTTGTAATATTTTAGGTCGACCTTACATGCAGGCGTACCAATCAGTTTATAACAGTATAATTATCCGAAAGTATGCATATATGACATGCATCCTATAAGGTGCGTGCTACCCTACTTAGGACCTTAAATCGTTTCTAAGAGTGGATGTATTAATACCCATTTCCTGAAAACGAGCGAGTATCCACACATATCACGGTATATGCTTATTGCGCTATCCTCGCTAAAATGACGTCTACGTCGTCTTTAGAATCAGTTAGCAGTCTTAGCACTGAAAACGATCAGATCCAGTCACTCCAAGATCTACTTATCAATTGCGCCCAGGCATGGCCGTGTCGGTCTCTTTTCTTTTACCCCCCTGGGAACGTCACGGGCACGATAGAGGTTCCATATCACAACTTCTACAGGAACGTACTCCAGAAAAGCACATTGATTCAACACCTGTCAGAGTTCAAGCATGAATGTCCCATACTTCTCCATCTGGACGACCAACAAGATGCAATCCTATGGTTCTGGGCCGTCCTATTCGCAAGGGGCTTGCCAGTCATGTCCACCCCATTGAGCTCCGTCAAAGAACATAGGGACTGGCATATCCGTAACCTATCAGGGCTATTAGAAACGCCCATCTGCATCACTAGGGCGAAGAATGTGCATCTCTTTGGTGGAGAAATCCATAGCCTTCACCTCTATACTATCGAGTCACTGTCCGATACGTCAAAGCTAAACGGAGCGGCACAGCCCTGCAATATCAAAGCGGATCCGGGCCTATTAAATGGTGAAACCCACGGTATTTCCTACGAAGGCGGAGACTCTCTCGCTATGCTCATGTTGACGTCCGGCAGCACCGGAAACGCCAAAGCCGTACGCTTGACCCACCGCCAAGTGCTCGCTGCTATCCGGGGGAAATCAGTGACACGAGAAGTGGCCTCAGGGTGTTCATTTCTAAACTGGATCGGTCTCGACCACGTCGCGAGCGTGGTGGAGATCCACCTCCCGGCACTGTGGTTAGGTGTCGACCAGATCCACGTGCACGCCTCGAACGTGGTTTCCTCTCCGTGGACGTTTCTGGATCTACTAAGTCGGCATCGCGTGTGCCATACTTTTGCTCCGAACTTCTTCCTCGCCAGGCTGGCAACAGTGGAGTTTTCAGGGGAAGAAAGGAAGTGGGATCTCTCGCCCCTGAAACATATCATTTCCGGCGGAGAAGCCAACGACGTCGGCGTTTGTGCTACGGTATCTGACCTCTTGGGGAAGTGCGGTGCCGCGAGAAATGTCATCATCCCTGGCTTTGGCATGACGGAGACATGTGCGGGATCGATTTACAATCTAGAGTGTCCCGACTCAGACATTCGGAATCACTACGAATTCGCCTCGGTTGGCAAATGCATTGAAGGAATCGAGTTGCGAATTACCGCACCTTCCGATCAGTCTGAATCTGACGTGGCCGAACTCGCCGCTCCAGGGGAAGCTGGAAATATTGAAGTCCGCGGCGAAGTCGTGTTCAAGGGGTACTACCGGAATCCCGAGGCCGACAGGCAGTCCTTCACGCCAGACGGATGGTTTCGCACAGGCGACCAAGGCGTCGTCGATGACGACGGCAACCTCCGACTCATGGGTCGCGCCAAGGACGTGATCAATATCCACGGGGTCAAGTTCGCCGCTTCCGACATCCAAGGATCTATTGACAAGGCCGTTGGCTCGCTCGTGGGCCGAGCCATCTGTTTCCCGTCCAGGGGCCAGCACACGGAACGGGTTACCGTCGCTTATGTATCTCGTAATACCGAATCGCCTATGGAAGACGAACAGATAATCCACGTGGAAAACCTCATTGCACAGGCTTGCTTCGCTAGTACCGGGTCTTACCCCATTATTTTCATGCTAGGGAAGGAGTCAGTCGGCTTGCTCCCTACTTCTGCCCTGGGCAAAATATCGCGGTCCAAGATGACAAGTCTTTTCGAGACGGGCCACTTTACCACGGCTCTACGCTCACATGAGCTAGCCGTCAAGCGGATCAGAAAAGAACAACGCGCGCGCTATCAGACCGAGAGATCTCAGCAAGATGATATAACAGTCGAGCGTGAAAGAATGATAATCAACGAGATTTCCGAGTGTCTTAACATACCAAGCAGTGAAATCGACGCCGAGACAAATATCTTTGAGTTGGGAATCACATCCATGGACCTCATCCGCCTGCGAAACTCCTTCCAAAGCCGCCTCGGCGTCGAAGTCCCCGTCACGACGCTAGTGAAATATACCTCGCCAAAGGTCCTAGCCTTTGTGCTGTACAGCAATTCTCTCTCACCAACATTATCGGCGGCCTATGACCCAGTCGTGGTGCTTCAGTCCAAGGGCACTAAGGCGCCCTTATGGCTCGTCCATCCGGGCGTGGGCGAAGTCCTTGTCTTCGTGGGGCTGGCGCAGCAACTACGGGGTAATGATGGCGACGGTGATAGCGATAATCGGCCGATCTACGCACTGCGGGCGAGGGGCTTCGAAGGAGGCCAAGAGCCGTTCCGCACCATCGAGGACACCGTAGAGGCGTACGTGAGCGCGATCCGCTCGCGACAGCCGCGTGGCCCGTACGCTTTAGCGGGGTATAGCTACGGCACGATGCTGGCTTTCGAGATCGCCAAGAAGCTCAATGTTGAGCTTAAACGACATGAACTTGACGCTCCGGTGGTGCGCTTTCTCGGCAGCTTTAACCTCCCGCCCCATATCAAGACGCGCATGCGGCAGCTTAGCTGGAACCTATGTCTCTTGAACCTGGGCTATTTTACTGGAATCATCTCAGAAGAATTCGCCAATGATCTCGAGGAAGGAGGAGAATTTGCAGCATTATCGCGCCCCGATGCTTTTGATAAGATCTGGGCCGCCTCCAATATCGATCGCCTCGCAGAACTAGGCCTCAGCCAGCGTGATCTGATGCAGTGGACGCACGTCTCCTACAGTCTGCAGAGCATGGCGGTCGACTATGAGCCGCGTGGCTTGGTCGATGTGATGGATGTGTTCCACGCGGTGCCGCTGAGGAGGGTGGCTCGTTCGCGCCACGAATGGATCCACGAGCATTTGGCCAAGTGGAGGGATTTCTGTAGGACGGAACCCGTTTTTCATGAGGTTGGAGGGGCTCATTACACCATGCTAGGACCGGATTATGTGCATAGTTTTGCGGCCAAGTTAGAGGCTGCTTTGGCGAATAGGGGTTTATAATATTGGTTTCTGGAGTCTGAGGATATCTCTTAGGCGCTCGAGGTCACACTGATTGATTATCATATTAGCTTCCATCGACGATCTCGTCAGAGACTGTGATCCCAGAGCGAGGGAAGCAGCATCGTAACGTTAGGTCTATCCACTGTACAGCAAAGAATATGCCTTCTCCCTACTAATGGGCGATGCGATTAACCCTATATAGGCTCGCCGCCTCTTCGGCCCCCCTCCGTGCGGGGTACCGACCTTCCCGATCTCCATGGGTGGTCTCTGAGCTCCCGATCGAGCTCTAGTTGGCTCACATCCGACTACTACACGTGCTCATCCCTCGTAGACTAGTGCTAATGCCTAGTGGCTCCTCATAGATTTGTAGGGAAAGGGGGTGAGTGAAACCTCTGCGTATCGTATTTACTTGATGACAGTGCTTATCACATTGCGAATTTACGGATAGCGACTCTCTCGAGTAGAACTCAAGGGCTTTCGGCATATTAAGATATTTGAGTTCTCACTGGCCAACAAAATACTACGACACAATACACGACATAAATCTCACACGCGTGTATCTCAAATCAATGATGCACTACTATACAATCCCACATGATTACATTGAAAGATGAAAAGTAATTAGACGGCATGCGATACGGTCGTCCAAGTTATATAGTCAGCGTTGAAGATCCCCATTTCTGGTGTTTACACCGAAAGTATCGTCGTACGTCGGTGCTGTGATGTATATATCCATAAATAATTCCTGTATAACTAACCGCAAATTTAATAAAAAGAGGTCTTAGCGACCAGATCATAGCCGGAATCGTGAGTCCCGTATGCTGTGCCCCAAAGGATCTGACGTGAGACTGACCTTTTCTACGGAATATAGAGCCAATGGGTGATCAAGGGCGAGTTTCCGTCGGAGGATTCACCAAGCCATTATGCTACTTCGAACTTCAAAATCTCACGGCTCCAAAAAGCGAGCCAGCATGCAGGGACTTGGGATAAAGGGTTACAGTCTTACAGAGCGGCATTGAAGTCGTAGCCCGTAGGTGCGGCGTGGCGCTTTTAACCTCGCCCCCCCCCCCCCCCCCCCCCTC
>Ga0247782_1000099_pt1 | contig 120676 bp, 81 predicted proteins | sample UWRJL019104C5_FD_179928 | JGI IMG/M metagenome (GOLD analysis project Ga0247782, IMG submission 179928) | Plant litter microbial communities from Arlington Agricultural Research Station in Wisconsin, United States - UWRJ-L019-104C-5 | ecosystem: Environmental > Terrestrial > Plant litter >... | reverse complement strand
GGTGGGGGGGGGGGGGGGGGGGGGGGGGGGACCGAGGAGCGGCCAATCTTGTCAGAAAGGGTAGACTCCGTACATGCGTCTAGCGGCGTTTCCTTGCCGGTCTATGCTGTAAGTATGTACCTACGTGCTGCAGGTATCAATGTTGGGAGTTATTCAAGTTGGTGTGAACCACCGAGGCGATATAAAATGTGTGTCATGGTGATAGTGCACAAACTAGAAATGGATGAGCCGATCGTTCCTAGAGCATGGGTAAGATGGTGAGATGGTAGGTGGGAAGTGGTACCGTCAAGATCCAGCTAGAATAGCCAGCCTGCAGGAGCATGGTGTTTTATTAGATTGCAGCCCGTTGATGTAGGTATGTGGAGGTTGTTTCGAAGGCAATCCTGCTGTAAAACGGATGACAGATTATCGTGGCCTATCTGCCATGGCATCTAGGGCGGCTGCATATGCATAATAGGTATGCTGTAGGTAACTACGTGTACGGTACCTACTACGTAGATGCGAGGAAGAGAGCAACGGCTCTGGAGGTTGGGCGTCTTGCCTGGGCAATGATAGCAGTGAGAGGGCGGAAAAGGACGAAGCAACCAAATTTCTGCCGTCAGCACCCACCAGGCGAACCGGGGTTTCCCATCTGACAGAGGCGAGGAGACGCGACGAGTCGAAGACAAAACGAGGAAATGAAACCCCGCCACTATTGGCTATTCTATGTCGACGATATAGTTCAGCTAGTGGCTTAGCGAGTATTTCGGCCGTCCTGCTAGGTAGGTAGCATACCTAACTGCCTACCTAGTAGAAGCCTACGTATTCACGTAGTATCAAGTGTAGGTGGTAAGGATAGCGTGATGAGAGGATCGCCATGGTTCCATTACTACTAGTAGTACGCTGTAGCGCTTGGTAGTAATCCTTTGTATGTATGTACTTGCAGTCAGGCCCGTCACCCAGGTGTTGGTGGTCTTGTCTTGTCGGAAGAAAGTGCTCCAATAAAGCAGTAGTTTTGACGATGTTCAACCCTCCGTGCCTGAAAGTGGCCCGTTCCAGCCATATCCAATCTTATTTAGGAACCAGGATTTGGGCTCCTGTAACTTGCAAGTAGTGTCTGGAGGAGCTTCTTGTTGCCCAGATTTTGCACTCGGCTTCACGGACTAGGTAAGTATGTAGGTAGGTACCTGCCCAGGCGTTCCATTCTCTGCTTTTTTATTTGACTTTTTTTAATTTTTTTAATTTTTTTTTAACTCTGGCTATTGCCCTCGGGCGGTGAGCAAGAGGAATACCAAGTACCGAGCTGTATGAAGCTTCAAGGAGAATGAGATAGAACGTATGTATCTAGCTAAGACCTATGTAGGTTGCACTTGCATCTCATTATTCCCGTCTCATTCCTCAGATCGACTCATCATTGCTTATGTATCCAGATGTCCTTCTGCGAGATCAACCAACAGAGACCGATGATCCTGTGATCTCACTTGATTTATGATGGTCTTGTTCGAGCCATACAGCATTACTGTATGGGTCGTTCCTACAGTCTGGCCCAGGGCATGGCGGTACGCACTTAGGTTGGTGTTTGATGCGAAGCACATGTCTTGTATTTTGACGGAAGTAGTACCGTCTTCCGATCGTGACAAGCCTACGCGTCAAGCCAAGGAGTGGCAAGCACCCTTACTTATAACCTTGATCATGGAATCTCGCATAAACGTGAGTAGAAACCTAGCTAGCTAGGTCTATTGTACAGTAGGTAGGTGTGGCTAATAGCAATACATATTACATATGAGTACATATAAGCCCTCTTCCTCCCACTTATGCATACTATACTTAAGTATGATATGATAGGAGGTAGAAATCAATGATGAAGCCTCTTTTAGCTCCAGCAGGTGGGCTGTGTCAGCCCGTCTGTTGCATACTTAGCCAGTAGAGAACCACTGGCATCACTATAAGCGAGGATTTTGTTTAGGTTCGTGATGGATGTGTTCCTGCTCAAATTTGATGGTATCCACAGTTTATAGTGACGTGACTCCCTACTGTACCACAGCAACACGTGTACCAGATTCTACAGCAGTACAGCAGTATGCTGTACATGGGATGATCAACGGACATACCTACCTACGTTTAGGGGCGCCCATCCGTGATCCAGACTCTGCCTTGTAGGTAATACTTGTAGGTAGGCAGGTTTAGTAGTACGGTCAGACCTGTCACACTGTAAGTTAGCTCTGGATTCCTACCTACGTTTTTACGCCGTGAGGGCCCCCGAAATTGAATGCACAATGATGTGTACGAAACGGCTGCACTTCAGGTACCCTGGCTTATTACTAGAGCCCTACCTGAGTTGGACAAAGAAGGGCCAGGGTTGTGTAGTGGAGATTGTCATCTGATAAGTATACGTAGGACAGCCGATGAGCAAAACCAGCCAGTAAATACCTAACGTCCATGGTTGGCAGGCCATGGAACTTCAAGAACATGGGTCTAGGGACTGTGTAGATGCTTGGTGCCTTGCAGCGGATAGAGGGCTCATTGCCTGACAGAGTGTAAGAGTGTGGCAAGTCTCAGACACACAATACCAATAGCCCATGAAGCCCAAAGGGTTTCATTAAGGCAATAGGTTCTATGTTTACAGATGCACAATTCACGTAAAGGCGTTATACTACGTAAATGCGTGGGCCCACATGCAAGTTGTAAATACCGTGACACATCTAGATATGTATACTGGCGCTGTAGCCCTGCTATATACGCACACCTAGGTGGTGGTATTAGATAGAACACTAGGTACTGATTATCTTAACGTGTGGTTTTTTTTTTTTTTTTTTTTTTTTTTTTTTTTTCTTTTTTTTTTTTTTTTCCTTTTTTTTTTTTTTTTTTTTTTTTTTTTCTTTTCTTTCCTTTCCTTTTCTTTTCACCCTCCTCTCTACTTACTTACTTTACCCTCAACCTTTATACTACCCATGTTAAACACAGCCTATTTTAGTTTATCAAAGCAAATACGTATATATATGTAGGCACCTAATAGTTGCTTTTTACTACTCTAATGGGCGCGATTAGTCTAGCTTAAGTACGCATGGTACGTATTTGCAAATACAGTACCTAAATACCTAGGGTAACGAGAAATAGTTGTGGCGGTCTATTACGGTGATCATAGCCTTACGGGGTATCCATCATGCTTAACAAGGGAATGGCTAGGCCCTTTAACAGGTCTTGTGGTAGTACCTAATCATGGAAATACCACAGTATTGCGGCACGTCGAGCCGCCACCTCATAGATGCCTGGCTGCAACGGTTTGATGCTTCCATCCATCTAATCTGCCAAACATAGTACAGTAGTGTATGTAAATAGATACTTTATATGTCCACTAGCCGCAGGGATGTTGTTGTAAAGGTTATGCTGTCAGTGCATATTAACCAAGCAGAGTACCCATTTATATTAAGTAGTCACTCAGTATTATCGTGGTATGTATTTGCATCGTTTGCTTTATGTATTGTGTTAAAAGCTTATTAACAAACGCATCTCTTACTATAGGAAAGTAGCCAGGTAGGTATACCTATCTTACCAACGTTGTCTGTTCTACCAGGGCTCAGCATCCCGGTGAGTAAATTAATTCATTATGTTGTAAGACTGGCATTGGCGTATCGCAGTGACGGGCTTCAGATGTAAGTACATAGTACTACCCTGGCAACCTGTTCCCAGGCATAGCCCGGATATGGTGCCTATCAAGTGAGCGATCTATTTACATTTCAAGAGAACATGGACGCTATACAGCAGTAACCTGCCTGTTGTTTCTAGCCGCCCATCAGGGAAACATGGGGCGGCCCAGGTTTCATGCGTGACACGAACCTAGATATTTGACGGTTTCCTGTACTACCATGATGTAGGAAACCAATCAAATCCTAAGGATGTCTTATTCCTCTGGACCCTCAGATCGCTTCAAGAAGCCCGATCGCAAAGGTAATACATGATGATACATTGTACATATATATACATGCTGTAGAGAGCTTCACACACACTAGCGCTCCCTCAGACCGCGAAATTACTGCCCTAATTTACTATCCTAGTTCTGCCCAGTGGAGGGATGATTTGCCAATTGCGATTCTCCATAACAGAGAAATTCATGCAACATTTTGGGTTCTACATATTGTGCATGTCCGAGAACTCAGAAATGAATACTTCGACCAATATTGATAATGTCTATACATAGTAGAGAGCCAGTAGCCAACTACAGAGGTACATGGGAACTAGGCAATACTATTTATCCTCTTTTACCTTCTCCCTTGAGTACATAGGACCTTATAATTAAAACACATGCCAACTACTTACCGAGCAAAGAAAACAGGAAATTGAGTACCGTAGCAGGAACAATCAGTTAAAAGATATTATTTCGTGCAATCATGACCAGTAGGGGCTCAGGGATGAAAAGACCTTGACTCATTCTAAAGCAAGACCAACCGCAGACGGAAGTTGATCCTAGCTTGTCTTCGCTCTTCTTACACTTTTGTTTGGGTGTTGTCCTTTGCAAAAGGATGCAACCCATTTTCGGGTCGACTATGTTTCTGTACTAAACCGGATTTGCTGGTACATCGGTAGGTACAGAAGGAGCAGCACAAACGCTCTACGCAGTAGCATTGCTTCAAGAGACCGAAAGCCAAGCAACATTCTATCTCAGCATACTCCCCCTGCCCCTGCCAACCTCACCCCTACACAAAGTCATTTGCTCGCTTGCGAGTGTCCAACCTTGACGCTGATTTTCGTGATCTGTCAATCATGTACGTCCGTAGGTACCCCCGCCCTGATCTATCATTTGTAGATAAATGCTGTGCTTACATACCTAGTACCTACTTACCTTATTAGGTTAGGTACTGCCGTACAGCTCCTAAAGTGGCACAACTTTCCACCTTGCTATGTTGTACTACATACTATAGTCGACATGGGCTGGTAGGGTAAGTAGGCAGTGCCAAAGGGAAAAGTATCTTATCAATCGAACAAGAGGAGGATAACCAATATGAGACATTCCTTAGACGTTGCTATAGACAAACTACTTGTCCCTGTTTTGGTGTTGGTATTATGAACCACCTCTTAAGAAATCCCATCGGACACAAGGGACCGGAGTGCCTGGTATCTACATAATACTCAGGAAAAAGAGACTGTACTGCAGCTTGTATCTTTTGCCGCCTAGGGGCATATTGAGCCGGGGCTGTACTATGAAACCATAGATTTATACCATATATGTACGAAGCAGGTGAGAGTCTTGGATGGTGCGCGCGCCTCTGACACGGAGTTTTCATAGGCTTTGCACCAGTCAGATGGCCACCATTCAGGAGGGCCAGGGTCAACCTGACGAGGGAACCGCCCTCGGGTTTGAGAAGCCTTCCCTTAGCGTTACCGAAACATGTATGGCGGTGGCTCCCTGCACAGCTGTACTGTATTCGTATGTGCTAGGCCTGTACTTGGTGTGTGTAGGTATGTAGTTCAGTACAGTAGGGCAGTGGCGGTCGTGTTGGTCGTTACGGTGCACGCCCCACAATCTCAAGACACCCCACCCTATTCAACTGAGTCGGCAGACGGACGAAACAAAGGTTTAAGTGGACAAGGCAAGGTTCTTCCTGAGCCCTTCTCAGCCTGTAGAAGATAATGGGCATACACCCTTGCCCAATTTCAACCAACCCCTTTCTCTGCACTTAGCTGCTGATGGCATCTCCGTTCCTACACCAAGACTATGTACTGTACTGCACATATTACGATAGCAATTAGCATGTATGAGTGTGAGTACAGTACTACTGCCACCTACCTGCTAGCCTCTATATATGGTGTGGCCCTCCCCGCCAGCAGTGGTACTCTCCACCTATTTCGTGTATAGAGAAGTAGCTTGAGCACTGTATTATTAGTAGTTTTAGGAGAATAGTACCGAGCCAGTACAACCGTATACCTACCACTTCCCTTCTTGTGCAGTAGCGAGGCGTTGGGGGCCAGGGATTTGCCAGCAAGGAATGGCATTGTCCTATTGACTGTTCCAAAGTCGTTCCTTTCGTTAACTGGGGATCTTCCAAGTGGAGCTTGTGGTGGTCCCCAGTTTCCTCACGGAGGAAACCTTGTATGCAAGCCATCTCTAAGTTTAAAGGCTTTTTGCAACCTCCCTGGTCTAGTATGTAGTCTACTGCCTACACCAACGCTACCATCACCAATGCCCTCGTCTCCGGCTAGGGGCCGTGGGCGGTGGACCATGGATTATGGACCGTGGGCGCAAAGGGGGATCCTCTTTCTGACTGACAGGCTACTATTGCTCAGTAACATACCTACCTACTGTACTATGTAGCAATCTTCTCGGATCCCTGCCGGAACCATGACGCAGAAAGAAATGTTCCGACGAACCGTCATACAGGCGAAGCAGATACATGAGCACACGCTCACTTGCATACACATGCCAAAGCGCCCAATGTCTCTAAAAAAGTATTGCTTCTCGGGCCTACCACCTCAATATAACCCGCCTTGATGCCGCTTAACAAGAACGGCTTTGGCCAGGACCCATCTAGTGTATTCTTTATGAATGATTTCCTTGATATCAAAAACATGCAACATTCTTGGACTGACTAGTCTGAGACTACTCTTGTCCGAGCTTTAATACTTAACCTCCACCTATTCTGAAGTCTTGCCTCACCAGGGCCATAGTCTCTCAACTGACTCTACGAGGTGCTACCTGTTCTGCTGTTCCGTTCCAGATATCACGGAGCCTTTCAAACACCCGGGCTATCCAAAGCCCAGATACAGACATAATGATGCCCATCGCCCTTGGAGCGAATGTACCACAGAGCGGGCCGTCTTCCACATTTACAAACCACCCGATAATAGACGACTTGTCTAGACAGACGATCTACTCAGAACCATCCCGCAGAATATCACGTCCTCCCAATGGACAAAGGACCGCAGGTGCCATGCGAGTGGTGAAGCCCAGGAGTGCGAACAACAGCCCGCAAACCACGATGGCCAGGCAACGGATGTTAGTGAACGATGCTCATATCGCTCGACGTCGCCAGCAGGCTTTGGATCAAGCTCTGCTGCAGCAGATGCAAGATATATCATCCACATATTACACAAGCCACCAGGAATCGGTAAAGAGAAATAGCCGGCCCGTTAGCTGGCATCCGAGTTGTCATCTCCCAGAACCCCAGAGTATGCCAATACAGGTGCCTCAACCTGATTTCAGCCAGTTCAACATGGCCATGCCCACTCCATACCAGCCTCAAAATCTACCGCCAACACCTGCAGCATACTCTGGGCACACATCGCCTGTAGCTAGCTACTCACCGTTAATACTCCCTTGCGCCGCTATAGCGCAACCAACCGCCATACCAAATTACGCGTCACCAGAGCCGTGGATTCCCACATCCCAGATAGCATCGAATTACATCAACCCCAGAGACAGCCCTGAGCCGGTTGGACCGTTTTCGGTGTACTCCGATCAAGTATCGTTCAACAACTGGGACGCATATGCACCACACGGGCTTCAGTCTTGCACAGCTCCCCCAACGCCGGACGAGTTCCAGGGTATACAACAACCACAATCCGTCCCATCGGAGGAGTCTATACCATATGAACCTCTAGAGACACCCGAAGAGGAGGAAGAGGAGGGCGAGATATTAGTGGGTATGGGACTCTACGATTTGCCGAGCAAGGCAGACACAGATCCCGGACTGGTCCATTATCGGACGACGACATCGCAACTTTTAGACACGACATACCGGAGTGGGAAGGGGTGGAAGCTAGAAGAGGCCTGGGAGCCTCCTGCGACGGATGACGAAGACTCGGAAGAAGACGCCGATGCCGATGAGCAAGGGGAGGAGGACAAGACTACAGAGTCGACGCCGGCGTAGCAATCTCAGATACGAAGGTGACTACACCGTCCCCGCTTTGCTACGTCCATGAAGACTTGGATACATAACTTGCGAAGAGCCAAGGATATAATATGCAAAATAGTAAAATTCTATTAAAGAACCTATTTGAGTGAGGGACACAGATGGAGCCTAGTCCAGTACCTCGGGTATGGGAACAAAAAAATTAGAAAGAAAGTTACTGATCCAAACGTCTTGCTATTACTGCTTTCTACATAATCGTGATTTAAATACACATACAGATATGTAATAGCGGCCGTCAGATACTTGAGCCGTGTGTATCTGCGAGACAATGTAGTACCCACCAACACCACGCATGCCAGCCAACCTACGTGTATGAATCTGTCACGGGAAAGCTACGGTACGGATACGACTTGCTCGATGTGATCATATTTTCAACACAATCCGATATCGATAGAAATGTACCGAGTTACAGATTTACATGTATGTAAAGTCTCAGAAGAGTATAAGATCGCACCGAAGTTAGTCGTCATTTTGAAGCAGGGGGTGTGAGGTACGTATCGAAGAGCCCCGGTTTCTGGTGACACCCTTGCCAGGGGTCCTTCGAGAATCTCACAGCGGCCCTTTTAATGTGGGGGCCTGATGATACTTCTATATGTATCTTCCCTGCAAACGTTCACATTACTTAGAGAAGTATAGGTACGTATGCATATTTGCCATGGATCGACAAGGATCCCATCCTAGCCCACGCCGTCTTGTTGGAAGGAAAATAAAAATGCAATACCAAAAGGCAAACTGTGGGGTTAATGTTGCATGTATCGTTGAAGGGCCACCATGAAGGAGAGGTTACATACACCCCGTACAGTCGTGTTATACCTGCAAACGATTACAGTCCCAGTCTTACAACGCCATATCCATAAGCACGTATGATGTATGTACATAGGTATTCCTTGCTATTCCCTTTAGGCTTCCAGAAGACCATCTATGTTAAGCCATCCGCCTAAGTGTTACCCACTACCCATATATTTTCGACTCAACTACTTGATCAGCTGATAACGGAAGTGGGAGGCATTTAAATCAGGCAGTTTTATTGACTATGGCTACAAAAGCGTGGAACCATGTACGCCGACCACACATCCCCAGCATACATACGCACTCCATGAAGTAGGGAGTTGCCCCATACTGGATAGCAATATACGTACCCCCATACCTACGTGTAGGTAGTATGCACACAGCATGCGTTAAGGAACACCGGACTTGCGTTCGGTTCGTTTGCCCATTTCTCGGCGTTTTCTACTATCTGCCTGCCCTCTCTGCCTACCCCACTACATAGTGGCTTCATGCTGCGGTAGGTGCAACAGATCTCATCAATCACGTAAGTACATACGTCCCGGCTCACACTCCTTGACACCAAGTTCAGGGAATTAGTAAACGAAGGACGACATCCATACCTACCTACCTCACGTACCATGCTTAATTTACTTGGTCAAACAGGGGAAATGTCTATTATAGGTACAGTGTAACTGCATACTCGGCATGATATAGCTACTATGAGTGCATACTTACCTACCAACCAGATATCCATACCCACCGCACCGGGATCTAGTCGACTACCTATGCCAGGATCCCGTCCTCTGCCCGCTCGCCCGTTCGAACTTCTCACTAAATATATAGCAAGGTATCTACGCCACCTTCGCCCTTGTTGCATACACTCCCCAACCCCCCTCAGGAAGAAACCTCCAACTCACTCACTCACTCACCCCCAGGCTACTCCACAGTACTTACGGCGATAAGTCTAGAGCTGAGAGCCGGGCTCCGCACCCTTGCAAGAGCCCACCGTTCCATCTTCCATCTGATGGATCACAAGCACGAGCTTTTTTTGAAACCCAAAGCGGGACATTCCCCACACTCTTTTTCACTCTTTTCAAAGGGCCGTCCTACCTACCGATTGTCGACGGGCAAAAAATTGGCTAAGTACAGCCGTACTTCCATACCTCCCTAATATGTGCCTTATATGGATGGTGACCCGTGCTCCTGTACTTTATACAGCCTGCCTACTATAGGTACTACCTACCGTAGTCCCCTTGAAAGTGTAGGTTTATAAACGCCACCGATTGGCCAGGCATGGCGATGCTTGAAACAAATTTGACCGTTCCCGTCATACATCTGTACCCAACTAGTAATAGGCTTGCAAACATCCACGAGACGAATAACATGTTTGTCGCTCCTGAAAGGTCCATAAGAAAAATGCTTGCATATGGGCCCAATCGTATTTTCGCAGATGATATTATATTTACTGTATGCTGTAAGCAAGCAAGCACGAACGAACAAATATGGCTCAGTGTTGAAGAGAAAAAGAGTAGGTATCTCATATACAGCAGTACTTCCCTTGCGGGCTATTCGCGGGCATGTCTGGTGGTACATCATACCAGTACCCAAGCTTACATACCTTTTTGTCCTTCAAGATGCACATCCATCCAATCATCTGCCTGCGAGACTACCTAATCATAGCTTCGGACAACTCGTACATTCAAGGCCCATTATGAGAAATGAAAAACTCGCAAACCGCTTTGCTGGGGTTCCCCTGGAGGACTTTACAGCCGTGTGGCATATATCTCACACCTACCAACCGAGGTTTCGGAAACCCTGCGGCTAGCTAGCAGGCTGTGGATTGAAACTATACGGTCTCCGTGACTCGCGAGGCGCCTTGGTTTTGTGCCTACAGCATATGCTGTACATAGCCGTCATAAAGCGGCAAAGCATAAAACACTATTTGTAGTATCATGATAGGTATTAGGTTGTCATCTATTTACGGTAAGTACCGCCATATCCCCCAACAGCATTGTATACCGGAGAAGTCGGCAAATGCTTGCTGTAGGTAGAATATATACATACTCGTCCACTAAACACATCACACGGTAAGTATATCGAAATGTTGGAGTTCTCCTCTATCTCCTCTCTATCATAGCTTCTTCACTCTACTCAACGCCTCTGGGCGTACGTTTGAGCGGCGACTAGTAGTAGCAAGAACATCAACCTGAGATTCCATTACTCAATCATTTCTGCTTTACAATATAATATGCCTGTCTCTGCAGACAAACCATCTAACCCAAGTGGAGATCCAGTCATAAATAATAGAAAACGGCCCTACTTACTTAGTCGCAACGTGGGAATGTCGTGGCTGTCTACATAGTATCTACGTGGTACAGATAAAGTATAGGGCGTGAATATTTGCCTGGAGAGTAAAACAGTACTATCGTCAAGTTCGGCGGATGTCGTGTGCCGTCGAGGCTGAGCGCAAGTACCCTCTGCCTAACCTAGTATACCTGCTGGCCGCACAATCTCCGGAAGTGGGACGATAGGCAGTCTTTTCTGCCTTTGGGGCTCGAAACCCGACGATGAACAATTAAGTAAAACTCTTTAAAGGTGATGGAGACCATGGAAGAAAGAGTTTTTTGTTTTTCTTCTATTTAGGTATTTCATGTTAATTACCTAGACCAGTCGATGAAACGAGTCCTTTGGTAGACCCCCGCGCGGACTTTTTCTCCCTTGTTTTTACTTTTACTGTGACCATACGAAAAAAGCTCACTCTAGTACTAGGTAGTAGATAGTCTCTGGATCCGGTTGTGGGGTTATTGCCGCCGTCGAGGTTAATCTGCTACTCTTGTTGATCTTACAACTTCGTGACAACGGTACATAAGTAGCTTCTCGTAAAAGGAAGTTTAGCTAGATATGTAGGTATATGTAATGTGATAGGAGTTGATGTTGTCACGACCTACGGTTGCTGGTGTACAACGTCTCCTGGTACAGCATACTTATTCCCTTTTAAAGTTAACTAAAAGCGAATGTGGATTACAGTAGCATAATTGATAGTGAAGGCCAAGAGAGATACCTTCCAAATTGCTATATTCTCAGTCGCGTTGCGTGGTACTTGCATGTGGATCCGTTAGCAAATCTTAATTGATTTCTTGCTCTTAGAGCAAACAATCTTGGGCCTACGCCTAGTCCACGGTACACTCGAGGATGTAGCCTAGCCTAGCCTAGCCAACCTTGTGCATTATGCTATTCTGCTTTTTTTTCTCACATTATCCACGCGACTATCCACCTCACCTACCTAGTCTTTGCTGCTGCTGCTGCTGCTGCTCCTCCTACTCCTCAATGCAAATGCAAAGAGCCAGAAATTTACAGGAACTTTCCAAGCTAAATAAATAAAGCAGGTGTTTAATGCCCCGGACCGGCTGAACGTCCGGCATCTACCTTCCATCAATCTCAAATTTCCATTACCTACCTTCGCTTAAAGGAGAAAATGGTGCAGTATATACACACCCCCTGGCGGGACCAGCAAGAGCTGTTAGCAGTCCGGCAGCAATTTTATCCTTCCTCGTTGCCACCATCTACAAATGCCAATATCAGTGCTAGTGCCGGCGGCAGTGCTATTGGTACGAGCCCTTCTTCATCCATCACAGTATCACTCGCATCAACCTATCACCTTATCGCCCTGTCAACTGACCCTAGATATCCGGCTGACGATCCCCGAGTAGAAGGAGATGACGAAGATGCCGCCCTGGCTCAGGAGGCCGAGAAGCGGCAGCAACAGGCCGTCTCGCGCGTCTCCATGTGGATGCAACGTGGTGGCTGCCCCCACATGATAGAGTCGACGGCTCTCTTGACCGCCGCCATCCTCAGCGACCTTCACGAGTCTAGGACCAGGGCTAACTCATCCTCTTACGCTATCCGAGCCGCCTACTCAGCTGCCTTTAGTCGGTGCGTCATCCTCTTCGAGTCATTATGCTTGCTCTTCATCATCTTCCCTTCTCCCTTCCCTTATCACTTCCCCCCTTTTATTCCCTTTTATTGATCTCCCACCTTCGATCCTTCGTGGGGTACCTATGCTTGCCTCCTGGCGTGGCCTATGGTAGTCATCTAATGATGAAAGCATCACGCATTCCATAAGCATGGTGCACTTGTGGATTATACGCTCCTCGTTTCAAGGGTCCCAGGTCTCTATGTTACATGCCTACGATACCTCGAACCATGGATAGCATACATCCTCCGTGGTGCCCTGGATGGGGCAATGGCTTTTCACTGACCCGCTGACCATACCCGCCATAGTTTCGTTACTGGACTTTTAGACGGCCAGCAGGACAAGCTCCGCAAACTAAGCATGTACTCATTAGCCAAAACAATAGGCTTACCGGCGACCTTTGTAGAGCTTAGACATCAGGCTACACATGAGCAGTTACCTTCGCTGTCCAAGCTGAGATTCGCCGCTAGCAATGCCCTCGCGTGGATCTGGAACTTCTACTGGAAAAATCTGACTCCGATAAATAAGGAGAATTCGGGAGAGGATACATCGCCAGGTCGCCGAACCGGTTTGCTTTTAACATATTTGCGAGAGCAAGATGGGATTGCAAAAGACGCTCTTCAAAGACAATTTCGATCTTGGGATGAGGCGTCCCTGTTACGGACACTCGCAGAAATCGCAGAGTCTTCGGAAGAGCCACAAATCATACTACGGGCTACTCAGCTTTCCCGCGCGATTTTAGATAATGACTTCGGATTGCCATCGGCGATAAACCCAGAGGCTATCGAAACTCCGAAGAAAGATTTGGATGCCGTTCGGGTCGAGCTACAGACATTGAACGAGGAACTCCAAGATATTCAAGCAGAGCATGTAGATCAGCAAGATGAAGTGCCCGAAGAGCCACCCAGTCAGTCAGTAGGCTGGACTCGGTATCAAGGCACTTGGACACCCAAACCCATAGGAGTAGTATAGCCTCAGTGGCGTTTATGCCCATAATGGGAGTCGAAGCACTAACACGGCAACACGGCAACATAGCAAGCACGATCCACACCTTGCTGACTCTCGCAGCGTACTTTGTCTGATTTCCCGAACACTCTTGCCACGGACATACGGACTCACAGCCCGGTTCCCCGTGTAGAGAGGTTATGGCACGTCTCGTTTCTTGCTGTGAAGCTCAACTTGATTATTGAACTATATCATTGTAAGTATAGGCATCCATAGAACGACATATGATTAAGTCATGTTTGTGAATGCGACCTGTCAGGAGGCAAACTCAGTAAATATAAGAAATATGGCCGCAAGAGACTTGTTTCTTCTATCCGTCTCATTCGGTCTACTGTCGTTTGACACTAAGAACAAGTTCTTGTTCATACCTACTCCCTTCTACATCACCCTCTCCCGGCTGGCTGACAGCTGGCCATGTATCCTGCGAGCCCTCAATTCTCGGCCCGTACCCAACCGGCAGCAGGACGTCATTGTGACAAGAACCAATCACCCAGCTGCACTGCACTTCTAAGGTTCTATTGTGTATCGGAGACAACAGTAGAGGTAGAACCCCAATTTGTCAGCCATTTAGCAAGAACATCCAGCATAAGTACAAAGTAAAGCAGCAGTCCGTTCTCTAGCGCTAACGTCAACAATTCTCGCTCCTTATGAATTACATTGCAAGAGCTGCACGGCCCTTAGCTTTTAAGCGCACGAAATTCGGATCTATAACACCAACCGTGAGTTCACCATTTGATTCCTCGGATAGGACGGGAGCACGTGATTGGTCGCCGCTTTACCTGCAAGACGGATGTCACGGGCAGGAGAAGGGGAAAGAACATGAGGGGAAGACGATGTGATCACGCATAGTGGTATCATTATATCATTGAAGAAGCAGAAGTTAACAAACTGCTCTTGACAATTAGCTCGCACTATCTCGCGCCATGCATATCCAGTCGATTCCTATGTGTGAGTACCGTTGAATTCCTCTGTCATCTGGTTAAGCTCCGCTGCAGTGAACAGACGCTACATCGCGACAAACAAAACTGACCTGGAACCTCCACAGGGACGGGTAAGAGCGATAATTATGCGTATCTTGTCGTCGACGATAAATCAAAGGATGCTGTGGTCATCGATCCCGCGAACCCCGAAGAGTACGTAGCTAGGGATCTGGGATGTACAACCAGTCTCTCATTTCTTTTCGCCTCTTTGCCTTTCTTCGTGGTTGGACCAAAGCAGCCCCCTTGATCGTTCCTGGCTGATATGTACTTGTAGAGTTGCCCCCGTCCTAAAAGAGGCGATCAAGGCCGGCAAAATCAATCTCACAGCTATTGTCAACACACATCAGTAAGTCAAGCCTTGACCAGTCGCCTCACGGATTTGTTCAATATATCATTGTTGCTCATGCTCTCTACAGCCACTGGGATCATGCTGGTGGCAACAAGAAGCTGGTCAGTTCAAATTACCACATCACACCCTTCAAGCTGAATTGCCAACATGGACGTGAATAGTTGGCCGATCTAGGCACGCCGAATCTTCCAGTCATTGGTGGTAAGGACTGTGATATTGTCACCAAGACGCCCGCCGACGGTGAGTCCTGGAGCATCGGCAGCATCGCTGTAAAGGGGCTTTATACTCCGTGCCATACTCAAGACAGCATCTGTTGGTTTATGCAAGATGGTGATGATAAGGTCGTCTTCACCGGTGATACTCTATTCCATGGTGGTAAGTGAATGCGCGATATTCCCCTATTGCTAGACACTACAGTTATAGAGGAGGTAAGACTAAACCGCTATACCCTAGGATGCGGAAGGTTTTTCGAGGGTAATGCAGAGGAGATGCACACTGCTTTGAACAAGACTCTGAGCTCTCTGCCCGATGACACCAAAGTCTACGTGAGTTGAACTCTTTCTTGTTTACGACTTTCACATGTCCTGTTATGTCTAGTCGGGGTTAACGTCATAAATAAACACAGCCCGGTCACGAATACACCAAATCGAACGTAAAGTTCGGTATCTCAGTGCTCCAGAATGCCGCTATTAAGAAGCTCCAAGCCTTTGCTGAGGAGAACGAGGAGACGCAGGGGAAGTTCACAATTGATGATGAGAAGGTACCCAAAATGAAATCATCATACGAGTGACTGTCATGCTAATTAATCCGCGCAGCAACACAATGTGTTTATGAGAGTAGAGGTAGGTCATTCATTATCTGGTCCCAATCCCGATTGCCTTGTCGTCAACTATTGCACGCGACTAAAACTGACTTGTTCCAAGGACCCCGAGATCCAAAAGGCTACTGGCAAGACGGACCCCATCGAGGTCATGGCTGCGCTACGAGAAATGAAGAATAACTTCAAGTGAGTAAGTATAACATAAGAGTATCTATTTCGTTGGGGATCTTTATGCTCACGTCTTGCAGAGAACCCGTCCAAAGCAAAATATAGCGTATGAACACAGGACGCCCATAGCGCACCAAGGGTGATGATGACTTGTTAGTACCGTCTGTAGTGTACATCAGTTAATCGATGGCGCAAAATTGTCGTACCCCTAGCTGTTGATGAGCTTGTTCGGAGACGCGTGAGAGGAAAAGCATGGTAAGGCTCGCCAAAATACCTACTTATATTCTAGCCGCAACCAGTGTACCGAATGCTATGACCTCTAAGTCGTTTGCCACTGATGTTCGTATAATTAGATATCCTCCTTTCTATTTGGAGCGTCCCGATCCGGGAACGCATTATGAGATGTTTCAGTAGTCGATATGTGTTGTGCGTGTAGGTATTCTATACCGTAAATAAACACCTGATTTTATGAAACGGGCTTTACTATTACCTGCCGAAGTGCATTCAGGTGTTTATGACGAGATGAGATCAAAACGAAAACGTGGCTGCGCGAGCGCGTTTTCGGGCGACACTCACTATGTATGTAGGTGTTGAACTGACCGACTACTATCGCTCTGCTCTTTTTGTTTCATCCTAAAAGGTCCCTGTCCCTAGCTAACTCGACTTGATTATGACGAGAACCAGCAACTTACTCTTGTTAGTAGACGTAGAGGAATATCGCTTCTTCGGTAAATGCCTACTCGATTTCGAACGGAACGAGGAGGCAACAGAGGCACCATAGTATTATCATTTACGATAGTATTGCGCAGCCGGAAGTACTTAAGGCGCCACGGACAACTTGCTATGAAAAAGAAGAACAGCGGTGCGAGGTGAGAAGACTTAGTACGGGGCTTACATCTTTACGAGCTTGAGGGTCACACCAAAGGAGACAATCTAATAGAGGGTTAGGGTAGGATCGTCAGATTAGCGGCAGAAGAAAAAATAAAGAGGCCCTTCCTCCACCTCGAGAGAGAGAATTGCAACGGGCATCTAGCTATCTATCTGGAACCGGATACCACCATATCTCCATACCATACCCTATGTAGATACACCATCCTCTGTCGCCAGCACGTATTTAGCTCAGGGGCTGCCATGCGTCCTCTCAAACCCCCTCTTATCATAACACCCCTTGTAAGGCACGAGGCAGAAATTTAGTTCGAGACGTCACAACCGGCAAGCTCGGCTAACAAAGAGAAGATATCAGCAAAAAATGCTCTGGCTCTGGGTATATATATAGTCTGAGGAAGGAAAGGGAAGGAAAGAAAGAAAGAAGAAGAAGAAGAAGAAGAAGAAGAAGAAGAAAAAGAAGAAAACTCACCACAGTGCTTCTGCCACTGCTGAAGACAGACATCATAGGCGTGGCCGGAGCTAGATCCGGTGAAATCCGTGCAGTAAGCGACGGCGTCTTCATTGAAGCAGTTTACTAATGACCCTCCCGGTGGAGGGGGAAGATAACCAAAGGTTAGCAAACAGAGCTCTTATCGTATGACTGGCTGTTTGTTCTTGGAAGGTTAGGCGTCATAGAAACTTACGGTAATTCGTGTACTCGTCGTTGTTATGGCACTTGACGGTGATGGGGTTGATGTCGCCGTCAGCGACGGGGACGGCAAGGACGCTGGCTGCGGCGGCGAAGATGGCGGTAGAGGAGATAGCGGAGTAACGCATATTGACTATCTCTTTTGTTTCGTTTCGATTTGTTTTTGTTTTCTTAATAGGTTAAGACGAAAAGTATACTTTTCGAAGAAGTAGGGATTTTCTTTCCAGGGGTGCTATTACGAGGTTAGAGAGTTGGATGGATAGAGAGATGAAGGGAAGGGGATGGACGGACCAGAAGAAACATGGGAAATAGGCCAGACTTATTATATAAACATTTGCGAGATAGTTCTTTCTCATCTCACTTAGTCTCTTGCTATCGTTGTTTAGTTTACATTTATGTTCGTTGTCTATCGTCACTGCAACTTTGCCTGCATTATCTCGCGGATGACGCTTTCCCATGGCTCATTTTCTGCTCGTTCGCGGCTCCCATGGTAGTTCTTATGACATATCATTGTTGACTGTCTCGGCTATTTTATAAATTTACAAGCTTGGTGAAATGATTCTTCACACGAGATGTTGAGAAGGTGGCAATGCATACGGAAACACCCGCAAGATGGTGAGCACTGCCCAGACCTGAGGAACTGCAGCAGAGCCCCGGGGCCCTCGCGTTCCTTTGCTAGCTAATGGCATAGAGAAAGCACAGCAACCCCCACGTCTCAAACATTGTTGATGATATTGTATATTAAGCGCTGCGACAGCTTTCGTATTCATCAAGCTCGGAGTTGGGCTATCAAAGGCCTAGGTCGCAATAACCAAACCCCTTAGTGAATGTTTCGTACTGTTTCGTGAGTTAAGCAGCGTGGCAAGCGGCATGGCACAAGGACTTTGATGGGAAGCGTGCGATAGGAAATCCGACTTGGCTGCAGATGGTGATTCAATGTCCACATTCGCTGCTAACGATGCTGTTCTGACATGGTCACCTTCGGGTTACTTGATGAATCGGTGAGGCACGCCCTGGTATGCGAGTCGAGATGCCTTCCAGGCCGGCTAATGCCTTTCTTTGACGACAATTTCATAGTATGATCAGGTCCCTCTATATTTACATTGAAGGAGCAGTGACCTTGGGAAGTTGGATATGGTAGATGCTGCCGGATCATAAATGCCCTCTTATCCATACGTGTACGAGCATATTCGACTCACTATTGAAGGACTAGATGAGTTAAGGCTATCGCAGTGACCTGTTGTAGTAAAACACTATGTCGCTGATTAGACATTTTAGGCCGGCTCAATCACCAAATCTATTCCTAGTATCCTATTAAGAGACGGCATTATATTTATTCCAAAAGTTACTATCTTCAATCTTCCAGAGTTGCCATGAAAGTGTCTGGCGCTCTCATTCGAACCTCAATTGGTGGGTCCGACGTCTTTCATATCCAAAACGGCTTTGCTTCATAGGGTTGCCAATTGGTATCTGCTGGTTAATGGATATGCCTAATTCTGTACTTCAGAGGGTTAGCAATGTATCTTTTTCGTATTCCCGCATGCGTGCCCATTGAGTAATTGAGATGATATCCACTAGGATGGCTAGAACAACTGCCTAGCAGGCTGGGATAAGTAAGTGCGAAGTTGGTGATCCGGAATCGGGAAAGTCGGGAATAATACGTAGTAGCTCATCGCCCGCCCCTCCAGCTAACATCGTGCTTACAAGTTGACATACAGTGCTACTATTTTCGTTATTGGTATAATCTACCTAAAGGACCAGTTTACTCAAGTGAAACAGAACATGAGAACAACAGTGGCTTGCGAAAGGTAAGTTTCCCGAGAATGTATAAGTCTACACTATATACCTACACAGCACTAACCGTATGGTCCGCAGGTGCAGGTATGACTCGCTTTTCCGACTTGACAGGCAATTCCCGGCCTGTCGCACAGACGCCTATTAGGCTATTACAAATAGGTAGACCGCAAACTGACCCGTTTGCGTGAAGGAGGTCCAAAGTGAAATGCCACCATTCAGGCGAGCAGCCTTGTCGCGGATGTCTGAGAAGCGGAAATGCCGACACCTGTGTACTCACGCCCACCACTGTGCTAAGTACCGCGGCGCGTCCTAGGAAGCGGCCGGCGAGGCTTATCTCCCCGTCTGCCAGCGTTGCGCCGGCAGTGGAAAAGTACGATGCTGCCTCGTCTAAGAGGGGCGGCGATCTCACCAGAATCTTTGCCGCTGTAGATGCTGCCGTCTTCGCCCAAGCAGTGGCTATCTTCCGCATCCGGTTTCCCGAGTGCGGGTTCCGTCACGCTCCTGATCTGGAGAGGGTCTCGGATGATATTTCCGATGTTGACAAGCTGAGACTCGTGGCTATCCTTGCGGTCAGCTTGAGGTATCTAGGAGAGACAGCCGACACCCGTCGCGCTGAATACGCCGCACTCATGGCCAGGGAGCTCCAGAGCCGCATGACTGCCCCGCCTACCTTGAGTCTAATCCAATGCTTTCTGATCATGGCCATCTACGAATGGGGGGAGAATGTCGGATACAGTGCCTGGATGCACGCAGGTATCGCCGCAAGGATGGCGTTGGTCTACCGAGCCACCAAATCCGAGACGATCGAGCTGGACTGGAAGTCGGCATCGGCCTTGTTGTCCGAAGTAGAAGTAAGGACCATATGGACCTCCTTCGCGATAGATAAACTGTTGAGCTGTGGTAAGCAGCGCCCGGCGATGGTGAAGCCCGGAGATATCGAAGTCCGTATGCCCCAGAACGAGGAGGATTTCGTGTTTGGTACGGAGCCCCAAGTGTTGCTTAGCTTTGACGATATGATGAAGGATACTTCTCTTCGTAGGCATACCTCTAGCTCTGGCTTCCAATTTTGTGTCCTCGTGCGTGGCATGGATATTTGGCATCGGATACATAGCTGGATAGTAGACGGGGGCAGGAAGTTACCGCACATGACAGAGTCGGAGAATTGTCCGTGGAAACCTACCTCTCAGTGGGCAAAGCTCAAGGAGCAGCTAAGGGTCTGGAGAGAAGACCAAGACCCGAGATTAAGATATCCAGAAACCAAAGTGGCAGCTCACGTTCACTTTAGACAAGGGGAACCCTTCGCCTACGTTAATTTGCTTTATTACCTCTGGTAAGTGCTACTATGGAAAAGCACAGGCCCGCGGTTCTGACAGACACAACAGCACAGCCTTTATTTGCCGGGAGTTTAAACCCTTCTTGCCCGTCGCTGAACGGGAACCCCGGGGGCCTATAGACCCCCCTTTCTTTTGCGAAGAAGCGCCGCCAGGCTGGTGGCGCCAGAACGCGGAGGAATTGTTCGAGGCAGTGGCACAAATATCACACATCATGAGAGACCTGAATAATCTAGGCACACCGCTCTATACACCATTCACCGGTCTGTGCGTCTTCACAGCAGGCGTAATGAACGACTACGTGGTCGCGTTCCCAGCTATGCACCGGCCCGAGGAAACCGAGCTGCGAAGACGGCTAGCGGCAGAAAACCAAGCCGATCTCGAAAATATCGCAAAGCTATGGAAGCTGGGAGAGAAATGGATGCACGTTCTTACGGCGACTCGAAATCTATATGATAGAGTGATCAACAGCCGCACGCAGCCTATCAGATCCTCGCGGTACGACTACGTCGAATTCGAGAATTCTATTCACTGTGCCCCTATTCGCGGTCTGGACGGGGACAAACTTGGCGGTTCAGTCTCTGGTCACGCTGCTGATGCTACTATGACCGCAACAACGACGACGAGGCCGGGCTCGGACCAGGCTTCGTCAGCCCACTCCAACAAATGCTCAACGCGAGTCGCGCAGAAAGGAGAGGTAGAGCAACCGCAAATACAACCCGCTACTCAAGTCGTTACGGAGCCCCCTATAACTGGTCTCAATACCGAAGATCTCGCGGGTGATGATTGGCGATTGTGGTCTTTCTGGGACGACCCGCATCTGCTTTCTTTCGATACTTCAAATATGGATACTTAACAGCCACGTAGTCTGCATCTTAACACATGAAAAAAGCCATAAGAATTTAATGCAAGATCGATTGCAGTTAACGCAGTGTACGGCGACAGCACTCAACTATACTCCTATACACAACCAACCTCCTCACAGCCTGGGCTCGACTGGCAAACTGGAACAGGGAAAGGATCCGAGGCTAACAACATGGTGGATGTCACAAGGCACAATGCCCGCCGACTCCAATCCGAGAGTAGTATTCCAGATATTATCTTTCCAAGTACCGACAGAGGGTACACGGAGGGCGCTCGATTCGGGGTGGCGATGTTTCTCGATGCGAGACTACCTATAGACACGCACGCAACGTCGGAGCACGTTCCAAAAGAGCGGGAGGTTCCAAAACAGCTCGCCCATCTACAGAGCTCCTACTTGATGTCACAGACACTCACTCTTTCACTAAAAAGATTCATGCGTGCGGGCACAGAGTATGACTAATCTTCGCACCAAAACGTCGTTGTTTTCAACACGATACATCACACCCCTTGTACCTCTGACTATTGTACGTCGAACTGTGCACGGCATCGCTATCTGTACAAGTGTGAATCTAACTCTCACCCGCTCCTTGAACAGGTAGTCACAGAGTAGATAGAATTAGATATGAAACAGCATCTAAATGACAACGTAAGATGACTACCAACTCAACTTGTGGCCGCTTAACAAGTGATCGCAAGTCAGGCTATCTGGGCGATTTGTGTTGTTCATAAAGTTACCTCCTCACACAACAAAGTCTCTAGCATCATCGCAGTAACTTAATTGACAGTATAAGCCACATCACAGATTACCGTCACACAGAGGTTCCAATCTAAAACGTTGGCAACCAATTGCCCCAACCCGTCGAACACTACCTAATTCATAGCATGACTCGTGACCTCAGAGAATTGTTTCAAGATTAAGTACACCTGAGACATAACACCAAAAAGTATTAGAAAACCGACAAAAATTCGAGGACCCAATGGGAATTGAACCCATGACCTATCGGACTGCAGCCGATTGCTCTACCACTGAGCTACAAGTCCGCGAACAGGCGGAGGATTCTTTTTGTGTGAGACCGGTTCCTGTTGGAAGAGAGCCGTCGTTATCCTGCACTATGAACCTTGGAGAAATGGCGTCTGTTTGGGCGAAGTGTTATCCAGCGTTTTTGGGACTCTCGTTTTCTTTTACTCAGTAGAAGACCTGGACCTCTACTTAAACTTTGTTATTCTCCTTTATGACATCCTTTTTCTATTTCACTGATCTCATTGCCGGAATGCGCTTTAACTATAAAGTATCAAGCATACCTATAAGCAAGCAAACCAATCATTGTAGAAAAGGATTATAGAGCTACAAATATGCTTCCCAGGTAAGTGCAAAGTATAAACGGTAATATAATGCAGTGCGTCCAAGGACACTACACACCGCTATCATACGTGTTAAAACGTGAATACGCCTATTTTTACGTTGTAGATAACCACGAGCAACAAAAACCCAAATAACAAGATAACTTAACCGTAATCTGTCTGTCATGACACTCCTATAGTGTTTGACCCTTCAGCACTGCCTACCTACTAGGTTAGGTTTCCCGACAATAATTATCAGCCCTACCTCAAAAGCGCCGATCAACTCGACCAATACCTACATAGTAGTGTAGAGAAGGACCGGGGGTCCGAGACAGCGCCAAGAGGCTTTGTAGTGCCTGTTACCAGTTGTTACCTACGTTTCTAGACAGGTATGTAAGTAATACTGCCGCAGCGCACATATCATATCTAGGAAGTCCTTGCCTGCCCGCGCCGTGTTTGAGAATGTTGAGTCGGGGGGCGGCCTCCCATGCGTTAGGTGATACCTACCCGTAAGTACATACATACTTCACAAAGCATAGCCCTCTACATACATACATACATACCATGTCATGTGTTGTTTGAGGTTGGGCGTTCGCTTACGTGAGTCTGGGTATCCGCATATCCTGTTTGGGATTTAAAGAGCTTGCAGATAGAAGGGTAGGGATGCGCACGGCATGATGAGGCAAAGATGAAGACCTTTCAATTTAAAGTGCTTGCATATATATGTACACGCCAAACGGAATCGACATTGTTTGACCTGGTGTGATTCCGGTGATGGAATAACAGTAACAAAGTTGTTTTGTATAGACTGCCTATACACACACACCTCTTGGGATGAAACTCAACCTGCTCAGCAGCTTCCCGGCCTAGAATAAAAGAGATAAACCTACTTTTTAGAGTATTTACTTCTGCCCTGTGGCCGTGTCGTTAGGGAGGGTTTCGTGATAATACCTCAGCAGAATGAGCAGTGTCTAGACGCTTCAACTTGCTACTCCGGACCCCTTTCCCCTTGCGACCCGTTTGTGGTCTCCTGCATAGATAGTATCAGCACCAACACTTACTCACACTTTCTTTTACACGGCAGATAAAGAAGAGTGTTCTATCTATCTAAATTCTTCTAAGTAAGAGTCACCACACCGCCAGTCCATCCTTTTTGGAGGTGACAAAATTTTCCTGTTTGCACGTAACCTGACTTCCTGCCCCGGTGGAAGAACCGCTGCGCCGGTATGATATCTACTATCACGCACGCCGACACCTAACCTAACATAACCTAGTCTCTTCTGCCTAGGTAGGTAGGTTAGTTATGTCACACACATACATACACACAACGCACTCGAGGGGCGGAGGTAACCACTACCCGTTCAGAGAAAAAAACAGTGTTTGATCTTCCGAGTCCCTGTTTCGACAGTCAGCCCCGGCGCTTGTTATTGAATGGCGTTGAATGGTAATAATGGCAAGGGTGGTGGTTGTATAAGTCAAGTTGGCTATAGTCGATAACAGCCGGCTATATTAAAATTTTGCGTCACTGAATATAATAGTATGTGCACATATATATTTCTCCAACGCGATGCAGGCGATCCCCCACATGGAACCCCGCAGCTTCTTATCCACCATGAAGGAACAGGTCACCCTGGCATTTTGGAGGGGCAGACTCCTTCAGACAGACTGACTGAGTGAGCGTTAAATGCGCAGTTCGCAGTGGTGCGATTGTGCGTCCTAGGGAGCTGTGCTGTTTCAGTAAAAATTTATGTAGCCCTATCCTATCTCAATGATAGTCAAGTAAATCAGAGATACATCGCCGTCAAACCGATGGAGTTCTAACGTAGCTGTTACGGCGGTCGTCGATAATTATGTAACTACACCAAGAGAGATACAAGTCTTCACCGACAAACGCCAGGAGAAATCCACCGGAGGCGTTGACGTTCTGGCTTTCTATCTACCTTGTCTGTCTACTTAATCCTTGGAGTTCCCGTGATGCCACGGTACCAACGAACTGCTATACTCTAATACGCTATACCTATTACCTATATAATAGCAATTATATATGTGTATGTACGTAGCGCACGTACTTTAGCTAGGCCGTCCTCATCTATTTGGGTTTCCGTCTCAGGTAAAATGGATACTTATCTACTGTATGTATCCGCCTGTAGCTAGGTTAGGTAGTCTGGCGGTGGCCGCTAATGTGTGATCAATATTTTTAACAACCTTGCGTTGATCACCGATGGAGAGGGTTTCTTTCCCGATGACCGGGCACGGGCAATTGACGCTTGCGTCATTCTTTACTCTCCTTTTCTCTTCATCACGTACTATCTAGAGAGAGTATTTGTCTTGGAGAAGGATTCTATACGGCAGTCATACGCGGTAGGAATGTATGGATTATATGAGTATTAGGTATGTTATAACAACCGGATGCCAAGTGAGGCAGTTGTCATGTCTTACTGAGCAGTAACATACATACGACAATGCACTAGGTAAGGTAGAGCATTAAGTTCCGCCGTGATAGGCTCTTAAGCAGTTGGTCACATAACTTGAAGCTGACTACCTGTGGTTGCCCTACCAAGAACTTACTAAGTGATGTAGACACCGGTGAGGTAGATATGTAAGAATGCTGTAACAGAGACTGTACCGACAGAAAGTAACCTCGAATGAATATACGGCGTGCCTTAATCCTTCGCGACTTACCTAAAAGTTTATGGGTTTCCAGGCGTTTCTCAGGTGAATTAAAGGTGTAACATTTATGCGATAGTAAGAATAGTGAAGTATTTGAATATATTTTCAAACTTGCCAGATCGAACTAACCAAAACGAGCACAAGCGGGATCGACACCGGGTAGAGTAGTAAAGGCCCCCAACAGCCCACTGTCGGGATCGTTACTACCTTACCTAGAGCGCAACAACTTATTACTAAGAAAGAACCTGTTAGCCTAGGACAAAACACAGATATTGGTATCAAATGTCTTGGGCCAACTGGGGGCTAAGGAAACTGTTCATGATACGAGTAAGGGCTGCTGACATGTACTGATCTTGGCCACTCTTCTACCTACAGGCACTTATTAGGCATGCTACGGGCGCCCGAGGTATCTCACGTGTGTAGAAATGTAGGGAGGATTTGTTGTGTTAGTTTGGTTGGTACTAGAGGGCCGAGGCTAACGGGCGGATAGAACGGCTCCTCCCTAGGACTAGTAGAAGGCAAAATTCCTAGATTCCGTGCCTGTAGTGCTATCTAGTCCGGCAGTACCGCTCAAAATATTGAAGTTGACATATCTCGGTGCTGTGTAGGTATACATTCATGTACAGCAGTGTGCTGTGCAGAATATTGATTATGTATTACTAATATCAATAATAGGAAGCCCTCATTCCCCCGGGAGTTCGGCATATGAACGCCATACGGCTCCTACAGAAGTAACTGCCGGTATATATAAATGGGGATGAGGAATGGTACTGTACGCAGGAATCGTGTCTATTTTGACAGATGTTGGCTATGATCGACGTCAACGGGCATGCGCATCTCGAGTCGTTTGGTACTGCCCTGTATGCTGTACTCTAAAAGGTGATTCACATGATTACTAAAAACAATTGCTACCACAGCATATTGAGGCGCGCTTAGCCAGACAGACAGACAGACGGGAAGGGTAGAATAGTGAGCCAAGAACATGCCATGCCAGTCATTACATATACATTTGTGTGTTGCTAGGTATATTGAAGTAAGGATGTAATAGGTATGCTGTATTACACAGTTGCATCTATATTTTTACCTCGTCGTTTATGTGTCGTGTGACGCCGACGCCCTACTTAGTTCTCTTTAGTAAATATGTGCAGTTTGGATGAAAGAGAATCCGTTGGCATGCGGCGCACATACATATGTATCTCCCTTCGATGTCCATATGTAAGTGGACCTTTTTTTCGCCCCTACTAGATTCAAATACATAGTAATAATGGGTGAAGAGCTGACAACTTCGTGCATGAAGTGAGAGAGCTAAGTACTAGGTAGTAGCAAGGTAGATACCTAACTACTGCACTCCGACATACCTCTGTGAACACGAGGACAGAATTGGGGCTGGTTGGGTGATTTCTCGTCGGTACCTACAGTAGCTCACCACCTATTAGGCAAAGCTCAGTCGGTCTGTCGTTCGGAGGGAAAGCAAGAAAAAGAAAGGCCAACAAATGTCCCCGACTCATTCGAGAGAAATAGAAGATCATAGCAAAGAAAAAAAAACGATGGAACGGATGTATGTATGCTGTATGTATCTAGAGTAGAATAGGTAAGGCAAAGGCAAGAAGGGACCGATTGGCGATGAGAGTTTCCTGTTCCTCGATTGAAAAATGGGTAGGTAACCAAAAAGATCGCGATGCAGGAAGAGAGAACAACAAAAATGTCCTTCGGGGTTTTGCGATAAAATCCACTTACATAGACACATATATACAGCGCCCACACACCACATCCACATCCACATCCACATCCACATTCACAATATTCTCCCCCAACCCTCATTTGGCACGTAATACAGCCCAGTAGGTACAGATGTACAGATATGTAGTATGGGAGAGATGTATGCACATGTATGCTGTAGGGTAGGTAGATGGTTACCGCATAGAGGTTAGGTGAGAACGCCCACAAACACCTGTATAGCCAATCGCGAGCGACATTAGGCTGGGCCGTGATGTGTGCGTGCGTTGTGTGTGGTTGGTTGGTTGGTTGGTTAGTTGGTGGGTGGGTAGGTAGGTACAGTAGGTGTAAAGTACTGTATCGCGGAGCGCCCAACTCCATGGTGGATGGTTCGTTTCGCCTTCAACTTGGAACTCAACTTGAATCATCCACTTACACACGCGCGCGCACACATTCATTAGTCCGGATACGGACGCCCCGATACTACCCTTTCTTCTATCTTATTCTACATCTATCTCTTGATCGAGTCCACCTATTATATGCCCGGGAGCAAATAGATGCCGTCCACGACTGGGCAGAGTCAGGTCTAGGTTAGTCTTCATGTATGTCGCCTCGTATGTGAGTGGTGTTGTTGTTGTTGTTCGCTTGCCAATTCCCACTCTCACTTCTACTTTTGCTCCGATGCCCGTGCGATAAAGCCAAGGAAGATGAGATAGGTAGGTAGGTACTTTGCGTTTGTCTTTCTTTTATCGTTTTGTCACCGGCTTGAGTGGATGTGCATACTGCTGTAAGTATACACACTATAACAGAATAGAACAGTCATCCGTCTGCCCTGCACTTTGTTCGCGAATGCAGTGATCGAATAGTGTCATGTCGCATTCCCGCGCCTTTTGTCGCACAACCAGGTACCTAACTAAGTACTTGCGCATTTCCGGAAGCGAGCCAAGTAAGACAAACATCAAAAGAAAAGCAAGACACACAGGATGATGACAGTATGCAATCGTAGGATTTTGTCCCCATACTTCAGGTAAGTGCCTAGTTTTAGGTGCGTAAGAAAAAAGAGGTGACAGTGTGACCCCAAAGCCGTAGGCATCCAGTAGCAATATATCGCAGCTGGTTTCAGGAAGAAAGCTGTGATGAAGAAACGAAATGAAACAAGACAGAGCGTCAAAACGGGTCCAAAGCTTGGCAATGTTTGCTTGGGAGCTACAGCAGTAGTGCAATCGATTTTCGGTAAAAGAGAGAAAGTAAAAAGGGCGCCCCTACATACCTAACCTAACCTATGTACTTCAAGAAGGAATGTGAAACCACTGTTGTGGAAGATTATGTAGGTGGTGTGTAAGTTTCCATGTATGTAGTGTTTCCCCTCTCTACTCTAACCATGGAGCCGGGTATAAGCTGTATCACACCGTCACCGTCGCCGTACCGTACTTACCGCTGTATCGCCCGCTCGCTTGTGAGCCCACGAACCATATCACAGTACCATCATCATCAATAATCAATCATCATCGAAAAAAGGTGCAGGCGACGGTTTTGGGGGCAAGGAGTCAAGGCAAAGGTAATCACAAGACTAAGTGGAAGGAAGGGGCCATAGAGAAACGTTAGAGAAAATGCTTTCAAACGGACGGAAAAGAATCCTTCCCGTTTCCCAGGAGTCAATAAGCTTTTCTTCAACCCCAGACCAATAGACAGCGCCCCCTGCTATTCTGGAGACAAGAGAAACAAAACTTCAGACGGAAACGTTATAGATTTTTTTTATCCCAGTTAATATCTAGTTAAGTAATTAGTGAAACAACATTTCTTAACAACGAATCAAGGAATCATACGGAATGCGATCAGAGACGAGACAAGATAAGACACGTGGAGTGACTAGGCCTTGTATGAGATTTGTTTCTAGCAAATGCAAGAGTCTTTTTTTAATATATTCTCTCTTCGATTCAAATGCCTATCAAGTTCTTTTCTACTACTAAGACATGATGCTCGAGACACGGGCAATGTTACGGATCGCGTACATAGGTGTGATTCAGCAAACATATGCAGATAGAGTGCATCCATCTAACCTAGTCATCTAGTAGTAGTAATGTTGCATTCAGCCCCCTCACAAATAAGGTTTAAACACCTTGGGCTTTTGCAAGCGCCCGATCTTCTGGGCGCGTATTTGCTACCTCGCTTGATTCCGACGCCGGCTCCTTTAAAAACTTCCTCCCATACCTTATGCGCTGTATGCTTGCTTGGATAGGGTAATCAGATATCAATCAATCAATTGCCGCCCATGTGTCAATGATCCACCCGAAGGAAAAAAGAGCCCAACCAGCCCACCCATCCTAGTGTATGAGAACTTGTTGTCAACGATAGCATCACATGATACTATTTCATAGGAAATAAGATAAAAAAATAAGACACTTGCGCCAGTTCCTTTAAACGCCGACCCGTGTGTGAAATGTCAAAGCGCATAAATATCGCTGAGTCAGCCGCCTGCTTCATGTGTAAGATAAACGCCGTTGTGCTTTATGTGTACCGTAGACCCTAGAAGATGAGAGGAGATGTGAAAGAGATGATGAGTGTGTAATGGGGTCAATGCGAACGAGGCGATAACGAGGGCGGGAGCATCATGTCTTTATTCTCATGCTCCGCCTTCTGTTCATAGCTAAACCGCTAAGCAGACCCCGTTTTGTCGTGACTGGAGTGCCTGGTGGTGATGCGGGTCGGCCAACAGCAGGGGGCGATTGGGTAATATTGGAGGCGGCAGCAGAGTTCCTCCGCGCCATTCGTAGTATATCATTGTAAGTTGTAGGTGCTTGCGGCGTCTGTGGGGTTGTCGACGTAGCTGAGGAAGCAAGGTCGGACTTATCAGTGAGTTCCTGAGACTCCTGTGATGTGTTCAGGTTTAGAAGGTTAAGACTGCTCATAGACGCGTTGCTGGCGGCGGCGGCTTTCAAATTCGGACGACTCCGCTTTCTTGCCAGGCTTATGGTTTTCGACAGACGCTGGAAAGCCGCTGTCGGCGTTCTTGGTGGTCGGGGGTATGGTCCTGTTGAGGCGGTTGTTTCTAAGATTGGGACTGCTTCGCGTCTGGTATATGGACTATCTTTGAAGGGATCCTGGCTTAAGAAGCTAGGTGAATCATTGGGCAGGTCTCTAATCGATGCCAGGCTAGCTTTCCGATATTCTGGGCGGCTCCGCTGCGAATCTGTACCAAACGAGGACGATACTGACCGACCGAAGAATTCGGATTGTGGCCGCTTGGGCGGAGACACCGATCTTCGGTTGTTTGCTAGGTTGACCATGCAAGGTTTGCCCACAAACACAACCGAAACGGCGCGTGCAGTGACTTCTTGGCTCCCTCTCCCATCGGACGACTTCTCGGACTCTTCGCTCGATGACTCGTAATCATAATCTGAATCGTCGTCGGCCGAAGACGAGGCGTCTTCCTCGGACGAGAGATACGCACTATGAGGCGTGTTCAGAGACTTGGTTGCGGATTCGATAGAGTTGAGTCGCAGACTGTCCAGGAGTCGCGACGTTCTAAGCGTATTTCTCTTGGGTATGGTAGGTGGCTCAATAATAACTTCCTTCGTCTTCGCTTCCTTCGTGTTTAAGAGTATCGCCTCTTCGATTAGGCATTGCTCGTCATCTGCATCCACCAATATCTGGAGGGGATCTTCTTCCATAGGGGTCACCGAATCGTTGGGCTGTTCCGTTGATGAGTCTGTGGTCTTCTGCACGGCGGCGACCACTTCCTGTGTTTTGGTGTCCTGTCCCTCGAGGGGCTTCTGTTGTTCTACGGGGGACATGTTGAATATTTGGTACTGATATAGATATGGATTCCTTTTTTTCCGTGGCTAAAGACACCGACTACCTGTGAGGTATTGTAGAACCGAACTGAGCAAAATCAAGGTGCTGTAAGCATTTGCGTCGAGTCCAGCTCTCTGTCTTAAGATCGAAGTAAACAACACATCGTAATCGGCGACAACGACGGCGTGGGAAAACTCGAAAAAGATCTCGTTCAGGAAAATGGACTAAGTAAATAGGTTGGGCATGGGGGAGGGAATCCATATACATACTTAGTTGGACTGCTTGGGTAATATGTGATAAAAGTGCCCCGGAGGATTTGTACCTCTGTACCGTTGCAGAAGTGTGCTGGGTACTGGGTAGGTAGAAGCAGGGGGTGTCTCCTTACTTCCCCTGAAAGACAACCTGGACCCCGGATGGATGGTTGGATGGACGGTCGAAGTCAAACCCTTGCAAGCTCCAGCTGTGGGTTTCGAGCGGGGCGTACTAGCGCAGGTGCTCGACTGTATTGGGATGCTCTACACAAGTCGAACGGCACTCGGTAAATTGAAAATGAGAGTAGTCCCTAAAGAGAAGGTAACGACGAAAAGAGAGATTGGTCGATAATCTTTCTGGCAGGTCTTTTGGTGTGTTTCAGAGTGAGCATGGGATGTGTTAGGCCTTTTCACCAAGTAGTATTTATACCAACGACACCGTAGCTCTCTTCTGTCCTACCCAGGTGTTACCGGGTTCGCTGAGGCCGACAAACGTCTTAAAATAAGTGTGTGCGAGAACTTGGCATCGAAAAGGTGTCTTGTTGGATTCGCTTTCTCTGAGCGTATTATGTGAGTTAACATCTGACAGTAGGGCAACGCTTTCTTTTCGCGGAATTCAAGAATGGCAGAGTAAAGGAAGTGAGCAGGTGACTGCGTGAAAGCAGTTATGGAGGCACATTGGTCCTTCAAGGTACTATGGCAATCGGTAAGGAGTTGTTTTTAAACAGTTTTCAACTGGGATAAGTAATATTGGACTGACTGAAATAACAAGTCAGTTGTTCGGGTGGCACGGCCACTCCTTCGAGACTGCGTTTCTGCCTCGACAATGCTTCCAAGGCAACACTGGTCGTTATGTGTGACTGTATCTATATTTTCCGTTTTCTTGCCACACCTCGCGCCTCTGCAATCATCATAATATGTCACTCTTCGCCTTTTCCGACCCTTTTCGCTGAGTGCTGAATCCTCCGCAGTCGAACGGGCGATGAAGTCTTTGGGGTCTTGAATTGCAGAGGTAGAGGTAAATAGGAAGGAATCATACAGTGCAATTCGCCTAGGCACTTAAATTGACTTAATTACAATTTACGCCTACCAGCCTGCGCTATGTGTTACCCGGTTACTGACTTGATTGCCCGAGTGTGACCTAATTGGACCGTTGTGGTACACGGGTTTCGGGGGTCCGTTTCTTTTACAGTAGTGATAAGTTGGCACTGCCCATTAGTACATGTCGCTAGATATTACCTACAGCTACCTTACTAACAAGTGCCTGATAGAGGCAGATCAAAGGAACAAATGACAGTTTAATGTTGCCGAGTATTCAAATAATATGGGTGTGAGCATTATAGCAAGACGTAAAGCCTTCGAAGATCAGTCCACCAAAAATCCTCATGACGATTAGTTGAGTATTCACATACAAGCGGTTGCGGTCTTCAACATACTAATCGGTGGCAATCAGTTGTGTCTAACAATCCTTAGAAGTCGTGAGTGGATAGGCGGATTGCACCCCTGATCACCTACCCGCTACGGCATATCTACAAATAATAATAGATATTCAGCAAGTCAGCCAGGAGGTAATCCAGAGACCCCAACGACCAAGCTGAAGATACGAAATACTCAGTCTAGAATCGACGGGAAAGGATCGCGGTCTTACAAACCACGATGCCGCATCGGACCGGATACTCAGCCTCAAGGGCATAAAAACATATTGGGAAGCTTATACTATGTAAAATCATGCGCGAAGTCGCGGACATTCTGTATGTGGTTGCCGTGTCAAATCCGCCAATGAGCTAGCAGCCTTACCATCCTTCATAGTATGTAGTGTCCTCGCACCATAATAGCGAATCCCTTCTGTAGATCTGGGGCAAATTATTGCATCAACGGCTGCCAACAAATAAGGTTGCGGGCACCAGACAGTATGATCTGATCCACAACGGCACACCATGAAGTCTTACCAGGAAATCGTTGGTTTCCAGTTGCCAATGGAGGAAAAAGATGGCACATATTCCAATTCTCAATGAATATCAAAAGCTCTATTGATCGCCAGTCGACTACATGTGTATAAAAGGCCCGGAAAGGGGGCAACGAGTCAAAGCAGTCAGGTGAAAGACAGGGAAACGACAGAATAGGTATGAGAAGGAAGCCCTGAAACAGCCAACCACAGCGACAGACTTGTCATAGACAACCAGACACTTTTGGAGTTGATATTTGTGGGTTGGTTGGCCCTTGTAGACTCGGCCCTTCTTGGCTGCCGGCAGGACTCTACAGAGCCAGTCAGTCCTATCCACAGATTCCTGCGGGCCACGCCACCAATCCTCATTCGCAAAATCGCCTAAACGTTTTTACTGATCTTCATACTTGCAGATCATCCAGGAGATAGCCCGTTACCTATGGCAGTGAGTATGCCTGCTAAGATAGGCTAGAAGACAGGCGACGTTATACACGCTTTAATTGACGATCCATCTTTGCCTGGCTGGGTAGCGGTAGATGTCGCTTAGGTACCTACATATTTCCACAACCCACCCCGAATGATATCGCGGAGTCAAGTCTATATTTGACACTTATTAATTAACCTATCTATCTAATTGCTGTGATTGTAACCGCAACAACCATCAAGTTTCTCCGGAACCTCCCAGTATATATGACATCTTTTGTCATCAATGACGAAATAAGACACCACCTACAGCACATGCATCCTCCACCCAGCCAGCGGGGAGAACGCCAACACCGGGATGCCATTACCTATCTAACCTACATATGTAGCAGTGGTGTCGGCCCTGGCTATACCTGAGTTGGTGGCGACTGCTGTGATAACTCTCCCTCGTAGCATTCTAAGGGATAAAAAGCATGTCTCACATGGAGGGTGTATGCTACCTACGATATTTGACTTTGATATGTAATATGGTGTCAGCTCACATACCTACCTGCCTGTTGAACGCCACAAAACACTAGTTTGTCGTCGACGTAACGAGTCTTGATATTCGAGGTTGCAAACGTAATCTGCCTGGCATGCAATGCTTTAGGGGAAGGACCTCTGCCGTAGCGAGCTACCTTACATACATAGTAGGTAGTATGCATGTAACAAACAAATGAGTTTACGGCTCTCTTTGCAGAGGCCGTCATGGCAGGTTTTTAATTCTCTTCGCGTTTTTAATCCTGGTTGATTTTTCAGCGGAATTTCTCAGTCGGAAACTACTTGGTGCGACAGTGCAAGGTTTCCCACGAGCAGAACCCACGAGCGAACGGTATATTTGCTAAGAATAGATGATAGACAACAAGGTCACCGGGTACTCGAACGTAATATACTGTATATACTGTCAAATACAGGCCTGTGTACGCGTGCGAAATGCCTTACCTAACCCCACGGACAAAGCTGGCCAATGACATATCTTGAAGTATCAACAGCTGTCCAGAATAGGCTAATGTGTCGTCATGCGGAGACCGAGCTGTTCTATTAATGTACCACAGATCCGGGGCTTTGGTCCCTGAAGGGTCCCCAGTATATACAGCAGTACCTCTCACACCGGGCAAGCTTCAAGTATTTCTACGTTTCGCCATTCAGTAGCTATATATCAGGGTTTGTCAAATCGTCACATCAGTAGAATACATAGACTATAATTCATCAACAGAACCTCTTTCCTCTATTACACCATGATCACCATAGAATGATTTCAAAATACTATACTAAGTCGGTGATCATCAGCAGGATGTGAACTACCTACCTACAACGATGGGTCGAAGGATCCGAACCCTGTGATGCTTCATAGTCCTACAGCTTTCGGATTGTTGTTAGGAAGGTCGAACTTCTAGAAGTTCGGTTTACAGCAGGATATCCTGGTCCAAACGGTAATTCCAATGACATAGGTATTCAAACCGCGCCATCCCCGGGTCCAGGACTTTCCTCAAGAACAAGAGAATATCCAAAAATAAAATGTGCTCAGCATACTGCTCCCTTGAAGGATCATCCCGATCGAACTTTGCTTGTTGGCAACGTTATACAACTGCAAGCGCAAGCCTTGAGCGAACATAGAGGCCAAGGTTGTTCGTTGTAAGGCTGGCTTGTGCGAGAGCGAAAGAGATCACGAGGAATATTTAAAATTAAAGCTCAGTTTGCTCATTGGTTCATCGAGCTGCTGTCCTGGCTCACTGATTACCTATGCACAAGCCCGACCGATGGGTGAGATGAGACCCGACAGACGAAACAGTCGCGCGTCAATAAAACCCGATACATACGCGGCTATTCTTACGATGTATGGCATATATTCACTGCCACCAAGCAGACAAGTGAGCTCCAACGAATTGGCAACTTGACAACTCATATGAATTAATGCTGTGAGACTATGCTGCGCCCAAGAGATCGGAATTCCTTTCCTTCTCTCATTTGCTCCAATGTCCCGATATCCAGTGTGTTCCTTTCTTTGCTAATAATATCATACGATCCGGTGTTGAGCCGGCGGGCAGTGCTGGGGAATGAACGAAGACTAGGTACTCGATGCACATAATCCGGAGGTCCGTGTCGCAGAATCCGCCAGCCTCGGAATATAATACATATCTACACACGTGTAGACAGACCTCTCTAAGCAACTGTTGAGAATGAGGACGTAGAGATAGATCAGGTTCGCTTTACATCCTGCCGTAGTCGAGCCCAAATTAGAATGCTTAGCCAGATTGTAGCCTATACTTTGTATACGATGTCGGTACATATTTCTTTTGATCAGCTGAGCTGAGTTAATCACCCCCTTACCGTTGCTTCAGTACCTGATCCACAGCCCGATACGGTAATAAGGTAGCTACCCGATTAGGAGGGCAGAAATACGTACACAGCAGAACGTTATTAGAATGTCGCACCCAAACACGTTTGACCTCGCACGGTTTGTCATATATCGTTTATTAATATAACTAGATTTCCTTTTCTCGCTTGTCTTACATACGCATAGTCAAGTAATTGCTTCAATATACTTAGTAGTTTCTAGATTTTGTCTCATATCCTCCGTTAAAGATACCTACGTAGATTGCGAGGTATGCCGTGCATAGACGATTATCTAACCAATTTCCTCAATAGGCTAAACCGCCCTAACTTAAGATCGTAGACATACCGTACGTGATGATACTGTACACACACAGTATGCCGTGAGACCTAAGCCTGGAACCGGCAAGAGCTGTCAAGACACCGCCCCATCCTTCGTCATCGGCTTCTGATTGGGGGCACACAACAGATACCGCAGACGTATTTTACACGCATCTAAGTACGAACGGGCGGAGCACGATCGCCACATACGCAATTCGTGACTCTGTCTGGGGGCGGCGGTGAGGTAACTACACATACCTATGAACGGTCCTCCGTCAGTTCAAGGAGAGGCGAGGACCTATTCAGATGTCTGCCCACCTGCCTGCTAACGAAGCTAGGTAGGTTAGTTAGGTAGGAGGTTAATGTTTAGTTACCGGGCGTCAGACGAACAATCGAAGAAACAAACAAGGCCAGGCGAAATAACGGCGGTGAGGAAAAGACGAGAAGAAAAAGGAACACCGGCGACCTTCCATCGCTTCACTATTTTTCTCGCGATATGAAACATACACGTGAAATAATGTCGTCTAAACTCCCTATCTGAGTAGGTAGGTAGGTTAATAAGACACATACATACATACCTCGGTCCAGTCCAGCTCAACCTGGTTTTCTTCATCCTTTAGTCGGAAATAGATGTATGCACAGGTGCGAAGATGGGTACAGTAGATAGATGCGATAGGCGAGGCAAAAAAAAAAAATAGCTTTCCGCTTGTTCCTTACTTGCTGTTGCTGCTGCGACTATCTGCCGTTCATCCCATCCTTGCCTACCTAATTGCCTGGTCTTTCGAGTCCCTTTCTTATTTTTCGCCTACCTATTCTGTACTGACGTCTAAGTAGGTGGGTAGGTAGGGAGGTAGGTATCTAAGGTTCGTCTGTAATAATTATTATTGATTTGCTGCATCGCCGCCACGGCGCTGACGCCACGAAATCCTCTCATAGCTACCTTCCCTACAGCTGTATCTCTCCTGCGAAGGGCCAAATCTAAATGCCCAATATCTATCCGTCCACCCATGTCTTTCAGGAGCTGTCAAAATTTTGACAGATTCTTATTTCCTCGCCCCTTCCTCGGGAGACAATGCCGGAAAGAATTATACTATTCTCGTATCTAGATAGTTGCTCAGAAGCTAATCATAGAAGCTGCTATTCCTACATGACAAGCGCAATCAGGCAAGCAAGCAGGCAAGGGAGCGTTCTAGCCAACGTAAAATCCGCAAGGCTATCATATCAGATACATACTTTGCCTGCTCCTTTGCGCCTGAAGCCTTCCCCGTCTTACTTACCTTATGTTCAACCCCAGGAGGCGTTGTGTTCACGAATCATACCACGAGCTGAAAAAGCTGCGCTGTGCCGCGATCGCACACCGAGGGAGGCGTTCGAAATCCCCGCGGTGCTAGTAGCTGTGAATACCGTAAACTACGCTCTACTGTGTGGATTGATGTTTAAAGTCCTCAAATTGGCGATACGCCGTGTCTATGCTCAACTCGCTTTTAATTGCGGTGTGATACGCAAGGAGAGAGAGCGGTAAAGTTATTAGGATTATCTGTCGACGCCCGTGCCCTTCTGTCTGGCCGCGAAGTCCACATAAAGTCTTACGGAGCGGAAGGAAGAAAGAAAGGGGCGGCTCATCTTTGGTAACTACCTACTTACGCTTCGGTTCTCGAAATGAGTGTCTATCTCGACAAGTTACCTAAGTTAGGTAGGTAATGTCCACATGTTCATCTACCCGCCACATAGAGACAGGCGCCACAGCATCCATCACTACTCTTATTCGTATTATTATTCTGCCTATGAATCTTACCCCGCGGTAGTCATACGCCGGGAAATCTTTCCCATGCGTGCAGATTATTGGCGTTGGGTCAGGTGTTCTTAGCGCTGACGGGGAGGCGTCTGAATCAGATGGATATATGGATGGTTAGTTGTTCAGACGGTGCGGCACGGTTCGGTGTTTCTATGTAAGGGATGGGAGAAAGGATGATAATGAGAATGATGGAATCGCGCGTTGGGTCGTTGTGTTTCATGCTCATTGCACTTGCAGATACGATGACTTCCTTTCGTATCTCGGCTGGAGCTGAAAGGACAACTAACTCCCATGGTTCATTCATTTAGCTTTCTCCAGGGGCTGATAGGTGAGATAAGGTAGGATAAGGTAATGTTGGTAGCTAGCTGTACAGGTGTTTGGGGTGGTGGTCTACGGGGAGGACTGGGTTAGATATGTCCGTAGTGAGTGAAGTGAAATGAACCCAAATTGAAATGAGATCTGCCTTCTGAAATCGCGCTGCTCGTGAGTGTAGCGCCCGTCCATGTAGCTGATGAGAGAGTTGGTGATTGTGTAATGTAATTCTTGTATCTATCTCAAGGTAAGTAGACTCATTAGGAGCTCTGCATATGAGATAATTTATCGGGTCAGTAGGCAAACCAAGAAAAGAATGTCCAATGAAGGAGAGGCAACAAATAAGGGTTGGTGAATTCATGAAACTTCGTATAAAGGCACATGTGTGTTTTCTATCTCCTCCGTCCACCCCATGATCTCGAGAAGAAACCGCAAAACTGAATACCAAGACGTCCTACACTAACATGTCCGTCGACACTTGTTGTTCCATACCCAGATAGAAAGTTTACTCGCGTATCAGTGAGCTGCTGCACATGTTAGTCTGGGTACTAGATAGCCCTGAGCAAGGTCAGGATAGCGCAGCCCGTCTCTCCTTTATCTAGACGTACAGCGCCGGGAGAGTCTGTACAATGCTAAGAAGACACCTTAAGTAGGGTATACAGTTATACAGCTAGGTGACCTATACTGATACTATCTTTTACTGTCAAGGGAGAATTGAGGGCCTAAATTCGCGAACTACATCCTGTCCTGCATTTCCTATTAAGCATTAGCTGCTCGGTAGCTTCGTATCGTGATATTACTGCTGCTGCTGCTGCTTCTGTTACCGTCTCAAGTAATAGACTTAAGAACCGGAGGAGTGTACTCTGAAATAAGTGTTTCTAGAGGTGAAAAGCGATTTCTCTCCATGTCCACATATCATCGATCCGATGTGAAAGATCAAATTGATAGATAATTTCAACTGAGAGTGGAACATAAACAAGTGGCAGAACCCTGCAAGAATGTCGATTTCATGACATGCTAGAATAAGTACAGCCTCCTAATAGACTCTCAGGGCAATGTCTCGCGAACCGTAGGCTGGGCTTAGCCCGCAGCTAGCAGCCCGTATCCCGCAACCAGGAGCTCGTAGTCGTGCCTCTCCTGACCTAGTCTTCACCATGAATGTCCTGACTTCCCTAAAACTCTAAATCCAAACCCAAGACGCATGACACTGAATTACTGATAAAGCGTTGCCGAAGGTGGCAATTGTCTTCCATTACCATTAACCTATTACGGCCGCGAGTAGCTAAGCATGTAGGAAGTTACCCGCGCACATATTTCTTCGGTTCTCAATGATACGAACAAACTGCGGACACTGGGTGATGACCTCAAATGAGGCCCTAAGGCATGTGGAAAATACCCCTTACGAGGCGCTTCTTGTATCTACAATTTCCTAAACCAGAAACTTTGAATGGTTAGAAAACTCATATTCAACGCAAACCTTCATGGGCTAGGTCTCCTGCATCATCTCGCAGCAGCAATTATAATCACAGTAAACACTCGGAGATCAGCCCCAGACCATCAAAACATAGCATAATCACAAGCATAGTCCAAAGAGGAAACAGGAAACGGTGATCATTAAATTCGAACTCCAGCTGTGTTACTCATAGAGGCGGCAATTCCTCTCTACATATAGGACACTGCAATCTAAACCTCATCCAGCCTTCCAGACACGTGCTGTGGAAAATATGCCGGCACGGAGTGACCATGTACATCCGCCTCGCGAACACGCCCGCCACACCGCCAGCCGTTGGGTCGTCCTCACCGGCCTTGACTACCGGCACCTCGAGGACTTCCCTGCAGATGGCACAGTCGATTACATGTATGTTTGTCCGTTTCTTCTCTCTGAAGTCGTCCGCCGACTTCACCCGCTCGAGCGTGGGGCTGTTTGGCGCAGACACCAGGCCAATCGGGAGGCCACCTGCCTCGATGTTGTCTTCTCTTAAAACTGGGTGGTATTCCCAGGCTTCGGGCATCCAACCCTTGGGCAGCCCGAATCGGGGACCAAGTACCGATTGTCCCACAAGGATCCAGATTTGAAGCCAGACCCATCCTGCAAGCGCAGCGAAAGCGCTCCAGTCCGGCTCGGCAAATGCAAAGTTGCCCGAGCACACGTAGAAGTAAGCAATGGGTAGCAGGCGTAAGAGGGACTGCCCAACAACGAATTGCCATGAGAGCGCTCGCCTACAGTTCCGGTAGACATTGCGATATATTTGCGGTGTCCACATTGAAAGGTAGATGAACGCGAGTAGATTGAAATAGGCTGAACGGAGAGAGGGCCGCCATGTAGCAGCAGCTAGACTGAGGAAGAGGATGCATATGCCAACGAGGACAAAGCGGCCGAAAACGGAGCTAACAGACAGGGTATCATTTTGCGCGTTCGCTGCAGGGGCACCGGCCGTAACGGGCGCTGGCAACGTGGCGCTATTGTTTGCGGTATTGGTAACTTCAGCAATCTCCGCATCGATATCTTGATCCGATGGGATAATGATAGGAGGAGAGGCGGGCCTTGGTCTCGTTGTTGAAGCATCGTCTGATCCTGCGGGTGGGCGTTCTGGAGGCTCTGGTTGTGTTCTCGGAGTATTGGCTGCAGGAGCATTGTTCCTTTCTCTTTCACGCTCTTGCCGTCTCCATTCGGGCTCTTGAACCTTATAGATCTCGGAAAGGAAGAAGATGCTTACGGTCATGGAAAGGAAGGAGACACAGGTTACGACCAGAGAGGGGAGTAGGGTGTTAGAAGCAGATAAGCTCCATGCGGCAGAGCCAGCAAAGATGATACCGTCAGCGAGCAGCATTATGCTACCCGTGTAGAAGCTGACACGGCCCAGTGTTGAAGGAGTCGATGTTTCTCTCATTTGCAACTTGAGTAACTGAAGTTGTCCGAATATGACCAAGGCAAGTCCTAATAGCCATGTGCTAACGTTATGCAAGAACACCTCTTGCTTCACTCCTAGTAGATGCTCACCATCTGTAGGGGCATGTGTTGGAGGGCCCTTGCTCTCGAGGAAAAAGGCACAGTCCGGAGAATAAAGCACAGCTGACATCTGTAACCGCGGTGTGGCTCTATGGGGCGTTCCCTGAGGGAAGCGCAGCTCATTTTCGACATCATGAATCGCCTTGATGATATTTTCTGGGCCGGTGAGGCTGGGCTGGACTTGAAGTATATCCGCATCCAAGGGATGGATCTGGATATAAAGCAAATACTCGCAATGCGGAGTTGGATTCCACATCTCAGCCGGCGCATCAATAGTAGATGCCCAGGGATCGGATTGGTCAGTGAAGGCCCGCTTCTCCTTCCTGTCCAACGTACTGCCAAGCGTCCTGTTCAGAAGGGCTTGGCTTGATTCGAAAAACTCCGGGCTCGTCGTGAGATGTGGGAGACCAAAGATACCAGCATACTTATCACTCGTAGTAGTAAAAAGCATGACTCCTTGCCTAGGCCAGTGAACCCCATGCATGCGCATCTCCCAGCTGTTGCCGCTTCCATCGGTGTCCTCAATCGTGACTGCTGTCGAAACGTGGCGAGCACGGATTTCGCTGGGATGCAAAAACCTGGAGTCCAACCGCTCTGGTTCCGTCGCAGCATCCTCCGAGTCGTCGATTCTTACTAGTATTTTGCCCTCGTTGCCAGTTATATTCCTACTCCAGTCAGAGTTTAGGCCATTCCAAGCAATGTCGGGACTGATATGGGTGAGGTTATAGTCGGAATGTGTCCTCGAAACTGACGCGTTTCTGCGCTCCCACACACCACGAACAACGCCGGTAGCATTCTGCCACACAGGCTGCTGTGTTTCGGGAATTCCGATAGCATTGTGACTCCATTCTTCGCATCGAGTTTTGAACCGGCCGAGGTCTTCCCATGCGAACTTGTCCTCCTCCCGGAAGCCTGTTAGATTCAGATATCTATGCTCAGTCTCGGTATCGGGCGGTTCACCAGCGAGCCGCGGAGCGAAGTCGCCCCATGCTGTGCTGTTTAGGACGATATGAGCTGCTCGCTGGTGCGCTAGACGGTTGCGAATCTGGGTCGGGCCGGCGAGGAGTCCTGGGCCTGTGTCTGGGCTGGACGCGAGCCAGAAAAGGAGGAAAATCAGGAAGAAGACGCGAGCGTTATCCTGAGCTTGCGGCATTTGCGGTATGACAATTTCGAGTTTCCATCACGTCACTGCGCCGACATGATGGTGAGATTAGGACAAGGATCGAGTTCTCGCGAGCCTTGCGACTAAGAGAGAGGCTTGGTTGATCCAATTAAGTGGAATGGATGTTGCCTGCGCCTGCGCTGAACCTGTCATCATACAGTCTGCTCCGTGGTAGTCGTCAACTAATTACACTGTAACCTTTTAAAAGGCCAATCAAAAAGCTATGGTCCGACGAAAGGTACCTATGGTAGGTACCGCTACAGATACAGCGCGTCTCCAGCAACCTTGCCCCTGCTCGTTCCCTTAGCAGACTGGTTTACCTGCCCTTAAGACTTAAAGTACTTTGGCAGCGTCCCCCTGCAGCAGCCGGTCCCCTAGCCGCAAGCGTAACACCAGCAAATAAAACAGTTATTGCCTTCTATTGGTATAACACATCTAGACCGACTTGATACACCTGTGAAAGCGAGAAGACATCAACTAGGATTGCTAAACAATTAACTATACGCGTCACGAATCTCAAAGCAGCGCCCTAAGATGTCCTCAAAGAAGGAAGAAGACAAACCCAAAAAGGACGGTCAGGTTAGCAATGCAGGCAATTACTTAGTAGCCTTTACTATCCGCGCCAACTATTACTGACTGGCTATTTCCACAGAGCTCTGACGAGTTAACCGCTGTTGTTGAGGACTTGCTGAATTCCTGTAAGTGGCTATAATGCCGTTGCAAATCGCCTTTTCGGCTATTTCCTGAATATAAAGCTCTTATCTTTTGAGGAGCAGAATGATGCCTCGGAGAGCTGCTCACATGCTCACACTGCCCCTCTACAACTTTCACAACAGTTCGGATTCACTCGGCATTGCCTTGGCTGACCTTAAAATCTGCAGTATCAAACAAGTTCACGGGCGTCTCGAACGAGATATTTGCAAAGAGTACGTGCGCGCACGCACGACACTTCAAATTTTCTATAATTAAACCACCCCACTGACTTCCTTTGCGCCTAGTGGACGAGATGTCGCGCCGCCTAGACAACCTCGAAGCCGCCCTTAAAGCCAACAAGGAGAACACCCCCGGTTCCCCAACGAAGTCCGAACCACGTTAAAGGAGCAAAATACACTAGAAATATCATGTGGGCATTATAACGATGGCGGCACGGCGTTTCAGGAGTTGGAGGAATCTGTTGATCTAAGGCATTGATACTTTTACACGCAAATGTTCTGCTATAACCACGAGCGTCACCCCCCCTCCTACGCCGCAATTCGGGTTCAATTTCGTGCGTTCCTTTCAAATTAAGCCTCCCAAAATCAAAGGCTTACTATTTTAGAGCTCATCCTTGCCGGTAATAACCTTGATGTAATGCTTTAGGATGTTGGATTTGCTCTGAAGTTCGTCCAGCTTGGAGGGAGCGAGCCCACCCTTCCTGATGATATTGTCTAAGCGCGCTGACTCCTTGGCCACGTAACCCTCGTTCTCCGCAAGCTTGTTGAACACTTTGATGTAGTATTCAGCGTACTTGTACTGTGCGTCCTTACCAAACTCCTCAACGGCCTTCTTAGCCTCGGCGAGGAGATCCGATAGCTTCTCGGTACCGGCAGCATACTTCAAGGCAATGTGGTTCAGGACATCGATAGTACCGGCGGTCGCATCCAGGCCGCCGCCAGGGACACGGCGAGCGCCGGTCTTCGAGTTGACGAACTCGAGCATTTCTACCTCGTTTCGGCCGCCATTGTAGTCTTCGGGTTCAGTTGAGCCCTTGGGGAAAAACTTAATCGTGGGGTAGGAAGTAACACCATTTTCGCTAGCCGTGGCCTTGCTGTTATCTGCCTCAGCATCAACTTTGGCAATGATGACACTGGGCTCGCTAATGTAATCCTCGGCGAGGGTCTCCCAAACCGGAGCCAAGTTCTTGCAGTCTGTATGGGGGTTAGTGAATCCTTTCTATAGGCCACAGTCGTGCCATCATGGTAGGCGGGGTACAACTTACGACCACACCAGGGCGCAGTGAATGCAACGAAAACATGCTTATCACCGCCGATAGTCTTCTTGAAAGTCGCGTCCGTCAACATCTGTACCTGGCTGGGCATTTGCAGCACCTTCTTGGGCTTGACACCGGTCTTCTCCGTAATGAACTTGCTCAAACTCTCGAGATCCCTGCCACCGTTGTAATCGACTGGCTTGTCGCTCTTCCCGTCAAACCATTTTAACGTAGGGAATCCCTGGATACCAAATCTCTTTCCCAGGGTTTTCTCGGCATCGGCATCTACCTTGGCGATTTGAACATCTTTCGACGAGGCAAAGGTTTGGCCTAACTCTTCGTAAACAGGGGCGAGGTTTTTGCAGTGCCCGCACCAAGGGGCGAAGAACTCGACGAGGGTAGGCTTTCCGGACTTAAGGACGACTTTGTCGAAGTTATCTGGGATCAGGTCGAGAACAGCCGATTTGGCTGCTACTACGGCAGTAAGGCCGGCGAGCACGAAGCTCTTGAGTAGAACCATTGTCGTTTGGAATCAGTGCTAAACGGTAGGTGTAATGGACAGACGATTGCAGAAGTTGGTATTGTAATAATCAAAGCAGCCTTGAGTTAAGAAGGTAAGCAGATTGTGCTGATTTAGCCGTCAATTGTTGCTAAAGAGGCGCTTTGAAATCAAGGCCAAAAGATGCCACATTTGCCGTTGTGCGTCACAGCTTTAGCTCTAATGAGCAGGGATCTCCTATTAAAGTCGTACTATGAGTAGGTCAATGGGCCATAGATACGGCAGTACGCAAGTACTGTATGTACCGTTGTTGTGCTTACCTGATGTGGCGTAACACCACCAACGATCCTCTTTGTCCCGCCATTATTTCACATTGTCAAATAGTACAGACAGGCTTTAAGGACTAAAGTATGTCAACACCTACCTCTTCTGACCTGCTAACTTACCATGTTATATATGGTATTGTAGAAAAGAGGAGGAACTTAGTACCTAGATATCTAGCTACATACGTAGCTAACTAATCTTGCTCTATCCGATAGCTTATCAATACATTATTACCTACAGCAAGCTTCACACTGTAACGCATAGGAATGATCCGAGGTAGAGGCATAACTACATGACACTCATCAAACAGCGACGCCTACGTAGGAGCAAGGCAGAAACGTCATATTCAACTTGAATGGGAACTTCAGGACCAAATTACTCACATTCGTAGGTGAAAGCAATGTTTATTTCCACGGGCTTTATTGACATGCATTCCACACTTCTACTCATGCCTTCTAACAATAACCTTCTGAAGCACTTGTAGTGGGTTGATAACCCATGGCAGTTGTTCATGAAAGAATAGTGCCCTATTCTGTTACACGTCCTCACACGCGTCTCTTCTTTCAAACCAAGCCTTAACTGGATATGGTCGAATCATTGTCCGGTGTGCCGTCATCTATCCTTAGCCAAGGGACGACAACATTCATAGCACTGGTCTCAAAGCATGCGCCGTCTATAAGACCAATAGCCCTCTCGTATCCGGTCCCACTTCTCACCAAGCCGGCGTAGACAGAGATCGGCCTTCTCCTTCTCGCCAGCCTCTTTGTAGATGTCGGCTAGTAAATCCAGTGCATGTGAACTGCGAACCTGCTCCTTTTCCTCACCTTCGCCAAGACCCGTGACGAAACTCTCCGCGAACTCGCGTAGATTCTCTAGTCGCCGTCCTCCCTTCACCACCACCCCGCGGAGATAATTCCACGGGCTCTGATTCTGGGGCGCAAGGCGAATCTTCTCCTGCGTGTAGGAGATTTCACGGTCAATAATGCTCGCAGGAACTTTAGGGTCGTGCTCGGTGGCGTGCGAGTCGGGTGTGCTTTGGGTAGGGTTGCTGAAAATTAAGAAAAACCTGTGCGACCATGCCGAGTTGTTACGAACGTCATCATTAATCATAGCCGCGATGCTACGCATCTCTTCCGTCGAGTCCCAGAGCCCTAGCTTTCGCACTAGATACTGCCGATAACTCCAAACATGGTAGTTTTTGGTGTCTTTCTGAAGAATCTGGGCCAAGAAGCTGTGTTCGTTGTTAGTGAGCTCTGCAATGGCAGTTTCGTCTGATTGTAGCGTGGGGTAATATAGATCAATCAGTTGCTGCCGGTGATGCCATATCTGATAGTTCTTCAAGTGTTCGAGCGACAATTCGTTCAACCAGAGTAGCTCATCTGGTATGGGAATGTTTAATGCCTTGACAATATCGAAGCGGTAGAGCCATACTGTGTAATGCGAGGGGTTCATATCCACAATACGCTCAGTCAGTTTGAGACAGCGCGGCGTGTGTTCCTTGAGTGCCATGACAGCACGAAGATAGCTCATAGCTACGTTTCAAGAGTCAGCTACTAGTGATTTCCCCAGGACAAAAGTATAGAGCTCCAACCCGTACCTTCAGCATAGTCTTCAGGATACGCAATGCTTGCCAGGGCACCCTCGGGCTCAGCCTGCGGTATAGGCACAACATCATCCCAGTCTGGATCTTGTGCAACAGTCTCCGTCCTCGTGCCGTACAACTCCTCGTTTAGAAACGCCATTTCCTGACGACGGTGCTTCTCGGCCTCTACGTCGTCTTGGCTGACCGTATATCCTTCTCCGGTAAGGGAATTCTTCGTCCCTAAACTGGCCCACTTCCTGTGGTCCTTGAAAATGCGGCTTTCCAGCTCTAATTCGCGAAGCCTGAAATTCTTCTTCTTATAAGCAGCGTACTCCTCAAGTGAGTAATCGCCAATATCCCGGCCGTTTTTGTCGCTACCCCACTGATTGTCTTCCGGCCTTGGTGCGCTGCGCAGCGGTATATTGGCCTCGCTCAGTTGCTTCCAAAGCTCACGCTGGCCCTTCTTCGAAAGCTTCTCGACTTCACGAGGGTTGCGAGCTAGGGTAAGGTTCAAGTACGTTCGCCGGTCGGTCGGGCTTAGGCTGGTGAAGCCTTGCTCTTCGACAATCTTTTGGAGCGGATTCGTCGCCCAGTATCGCTGCCACTGGAATTCGCGGACGGTCTGAGGTTGTGTCGATGGTTGCTGTGCTGACGTTGGCTGCTTTGCTGTGTATTGCATAAAACAAGCGTTAGCAAGCTGAGCGTCGTCGAATAAGCTCCAACAATAGCTGGTTAAGATACAGATAATCGTCTGGGCTATATTCAAGGGAAGTGGGCTGGATTCATGCAACACTGGGACTCAACTTACACTCTAGTTCTTTCGCCTTGGAAGTCGCCCCCTTGTTCTTAGCAGGCATTTCTGCGGGCTGCCGAGTAGCAGAAACAAAGGGGATAGAATTTGAGCAGCGTTGTGTGATGTGGTGTAATGTCGGTATCGCAACTCGGACTACTACCTATCTGTGTACATCTGGGGTCTAGTGGTGGTTGGTTAGGTCGGGATGCAGTGGGATGGCGGGATGGCGGGGTTGAAACCCTCCGGAATTGGTCTCAGGCTCACCTAGAGTCGCTTTGTTCAACCGGACGAGACGTATCTTAGGCGCCTTCGTCCTTTTCATCAACTCCAGGGAGGTACCTATGTTAAGTGTCCTTGAATGCCTTATGTAGATACATACATAGCAATTGGTAGGTAACTCGAATTTCCGAACTTATCTTTCCTGCCATTCTATATATTGAACTTAGTAAGTACGCATACATCTTACATGAAATTTAAGGTTTACAATGCAGCAGGTAGGTGGGTACATGTGTAAAAACTGCCCAGGTGGCACGTTCGTCACTGGAAGGGACAATATCAAACCAAAACAAAGCACTCGCCAAATACCTACAAGGTATCTTCGTGTAGCCATTCATCACACAGGCTACCAGCGGTAGTCTCACAAAACTCTTATATATCTACATACTACCTGTAGATAGAATTGGAACAATATAACAGAGCTGATTCCAGACGTTTCCGTGGCATTGAAAGACTGCGAGGCCATTTGGTCTAAAATAACAAATAAACTCCTGTGTCCATGCTTGCCGAACCTTCCCGCAATTCCCAAGTATGTCCCAAAGAATTAGGTGTGGTATAACAATAATCCCGCGTGTAATAATGGCGTTCTAGTCTTTGCCAATTTGCTGATGAAAGTCCCTGTGAAACAAACCGGCCCGGGAAGCGAAGCATCGAAAATGACGCGATACTCGAGTCTGTTTTGTTGCTCTTATCGGCTTTCTACCCTCCAGAACTTCCATCCTTCTCGTTCGCCCGTACCTCCGTGCACACCGACGAGCTTTTCTACACCCTCCGTTCCGGGTGCATTAAGGAACTTGTCGAGATCAATCTCCATGCCGCCATCCTCGTCTTCCTCCGATCCGTTCTTCAACACGGCAGGCCACAGGACACCAATTCCGTCTCCACCAAGCGTTGTCTTGAATTGCGCGTAGCCCTCCTCATCAAGCTGTCTCTCGAGCGCCTTCACCCTCTCTTTCGGCACTCCGGACTTCATGAGAGTTATTGAGCACCCACCACCGCCAGCACCAGTGAGCTTGGTCCATCCCAGCCCCTGGAAGTCAACCAGCTCCCGCACTCGTTCTAGCCGAGGATGTGACACGCCCAATGAGGCGAGTAGGCCGTGATTGATTGACATTAGCTCGCCCATACGTCTAAGGCTTTCGTCATCCGAGCTGTCAAAGTCCTCCTCGTCAATAAGACCCTCGGCTGTCCTGGTAACTTTGTCGATCGCATCGAGGATACAGCCGACGAGCTTCTGGTGCGTGTTCTTTAGCTTTCCTACTTTTGCCACTTCGGCGGCAGTTGATTTAGGTGTGCGCGTATCTACTAGAAGCAGTGGAAGCTCAGGGAAGTCCCATAATGGCGTCACAACAGGGGGCTTGTCATAATCGGTCCGCTGGAAAACGACCGCCTTCCCCTGTGTAGAAACCGTATTATCAACGCCTGACGGGTTTCCGTGTATGGCCATCTCTGCGACGAAAGCCCATCGGTTGATTCTTTCGATTTGTAAACGTGCCTCTTCCGATGGCTGGTCGGGATGCGGCCCCGAAAGGGTGCGGATTTGCAACAAGAGGGCGGCGGACAAACAAACTGCAATTGACGCGCTGCTTCCCAATCCAGCACCGATGGGTATTGTGGATCGCAGCGTGTATATGCAGCCGTGGAACTTCTGAGAGCCCAGGGAGAGGAAAAGATACAAAAAGCAGGCGGCAGAATTCTGGTGGATTTTGCGCTCAACGGGCGACTTGTCTACCGAGACGTCGGCAAGGTGCGGCTGGATCGCCGCCATCAGTTCGGGGTCGAGACTCGTAACGAGGTCGTAGTAGTACTTCTTCTTGGAAGGGTGCGAAAACAGATCCCAAGGTAGGTCATCAATATGCCACGAATGCACCAAGTCGATGTCAGGGAATCTTAAGGTAATGGTGCGTCGCGATTTGGAAAGGGTTGTGACGTGAAGATAGGAGCGCAGCGAAATCGATGCCGCAATGGCAGCCTAAGCAGTTCAGCACTGTCAGCTTCCTCGATTCCAGGTAGGTTAAAGAAAAACATCAGGCTACTAGAGGCCTTTCTAAGTTTCTCGGCCACGTACCTTGCCATGGACCACAGCATGCTCGCCAAAGACGATGACTTTGCCAGGCGCTGAGACCATAAAAGGAGGCATCATCGGGGTCGACTTTCTACGGTTCAGCTTGGGGGCATCGCTTGAGCTTGAAGATCTGCTCCTCCCGTTGCCATTTGTGTATCCATTCCCATTCACCTCCGTCCCACGGCGGAAGCCATTGACAGGATTAGACATGTCTGAGCACGAACTGTCGGGGGTAGTTGGAATGTAAGTCATTAGTTGCGACAGAGGTGCGCTTCTGAAGGGGCCCGTCCCCGATTAGCCCCTTTTCAAGAAAAAAAAAAAATTGTAGAAGATCCTTCAGAGCAGCCGCAATCGAAACAAGCCTAACAAAACAGAGGCTTTCACCAATGGCGTACTGGCTGCTCTTGGCTACAATAGGACAAAGGGCGTGATAACAATGGGAGAAAGTTTGCAGTATAATGTTTAATTTGTAGAGGATATTGTTCGCGAGACTGGCTTTGATAGTGTCGCGTTGGTCTATTACGATCAGCTATAAGATGAGAAGACAAGACAAGAGTTCAAGTTTAGGACGAAGGAATGTCAGAACGGGGAACGAATAAGGCTTTGGAATTACTGAGAATATTTGTACGTCTTGCTTCGAGGAAAGGAAAAGCAAAGCAAAGCAAAAGTAACCTGGCTTGCTTCGGGTTTGTCGTTGAAAAGGACGGATATGGGCAACCCGCACCAATCCTAAACAACACTTCTAGACAGGTACCTGCGTGGTACTTAGATAACTTCCACTAGCATGTACCTTGTCAGATCGGTATCACGAAGAAAATACATTATAGGAGCTAAGCACTTAACCCTTCCTGGTAGGCTGAATAGGACTGTACTAGCCGTTATTCTTTACAGATTCTTTTCCATTGTATGCTGATACGCATTAGGTATCAATTACGCAACAATCACAGCAACGTGGAAGAGGAGACGCGAAGCATAGCGATGTACCCGCAAAGTAGATCGGCTCTATAGATTTCTAAACGAATACGGTGGTTCTCCAAGTATAATTCAATAAAAGACTGCAGAACCGACCAACAGGAGGCCGGGATTTTCTCCAGGTCATGTGGTACAACGTGCGCAGCGCCTTCACGTCATGTAATTTTAGGTTTCCATCGTACCTTATCTACATTAATACTACTGTACTGATGCATGTACCTACATAGATATGGGTGCTCGTATGTAGGTATGCTGTATACATCATCCATCTACCCGTGTGTGTACACGCTATTGTACCTAGCTGGGAGGGAGCGCACGGCAGTAAGTATACTTTACTAATTCTTACTGATCTGGAAAACCGCAGGGTTGCTTTGCATCCATAGTAGATACCGACTAGACCGACAACCATGTCCATAGCCTTCTGTACCTACATTGTATGTACATTCCCAGCGGCTCAGGAACCCCTGTCGTTTAAGTTGTTCCTGTGGAAATTAAGGCTCTGGTTACAACCGTGATTTCAGGACCTGTCTGAACCATTGCTGTAGGGTTCCAACAGCCTGCCCACTTCTACCCCATACCTTTATTCACGAAGCACTACCCGTCGACATAGGTAGGTATAGGTAAGAGCTGAACAGATACCGTTTCTAGCCCAGAGCCCTCTAAACTTGACCAGAATTGAAGTTCTGGAGCCCTCTTTTGCGAACTAATACGCGTCGGGATGAGCGACTCAAACCTCAAAATGGTAATAGGCATGCTCCATATTCACCCCTCCCTTGCGCATGGGGGTCAATGACGGGCTCATCGGACCAATAAGCAGAGAGAAGAAAAGTGATTTTCTTGTCTGCGTGGGAATGGTCCCAAGCATTATTGGCTGCAGCAGCTAGCTGCCCAGAGCAAACCAACCTTTCCCTTTAAGGTAGACCACTTGCTTCTTGCATGTACTATGATGGAAGTATGTACATTGGGATTGTGTGGCATATGCATGCCACACTTTAAAACGGTCTTGCCTACTTTGCTTGGGAGGCTGAGGTGTCCACACCACACCATTCCAACGCTTTAGTTCCAACAATAGGATTCGGTGATACTAACCGGTAGCCACAAGTAAAAGTCTGGTACAACACCCAACGTCTTTAAAGTCGGCCGTAGAGCCACAGAAATCATGGTCTTAGGAGCTTACCTATGGCATACCGAAAAGTTAGACAGGACACATTTGCATCATCTCCTTATGTGGGGTGGTTATTTTTTACGGATCGAGTGGCTACGCAAGACTGTGGGAAAAGCCGAAGAAGTGCAGAAGTTACGATGCGTCAAACCGGCCACATCCTGCGATCTGACTCCTATAATGCCAGGGGGCGCAGCAGATGCTTTGTCAAATCAGAGCATCTGAGCTCACAGATACATCATACCCAGCTGCGGGCGCTTGCTGCTATATGAAAGCGACGTCTCTTCGGTCTTTACCGACTCGTCCGTCACCTGTGCGCCTATGCAGCCAATGCATACCTACTACCTCGAGACCGCATAACAGCTAAGACCGTATGCCAAGCCGGGTCGGAGAGCATCTATTCAGAAACTCTACGGTACGACCCAGAGCTTATCGGTATGCATTAGAGGTTATGTATATAATATATGGTTCATTCTTGGAGCGCTTTGATTTGCAATCGGCCAGGCCACTCCTTTAGCAGACTACTGTGTTACGCTCTGCGAACGGTTTCATCGGGGGCCGCTTTGCAGCTGGAACATGGGTCTCAAAAGGGATACATGGTCGGAACGTACATGAAGTATATTAAAAGTGACAAAGTAGCATTTGTGATACTGAAGCTACCTAAATAATGTCGAACGTGGTTGGTAAATAATAGGTAGTAGATATGGCAAGCACCTAGTTAGAGCGTGTGTTGCCCTCAATTCGGAGATTCGCCGGTGCGTCCGAGTTCAGTAATCCCGATTTTCCGCCCCGGCCAGCTTTGGGTAGGTAGGTATCGTTCCCGGGCTGTTCCCAATTGAGCCCGATCCGTCGCTCTAAATGTAAAAGAATCATAAGCAAATCCTTCATCACTCATCATCATAGAAGTCTTATGTATAACTGAGTAAACACCTATTCCAAGCGAGTATAAGAAGGCCAGAGCCTCCTCTGCACCGTCCCTCTTCCCAGAAGCCACAGACAGTGGCACCAACCATGTCACCAGTATGACTATAGCATATTACAGAGCGCAAGTGCTCGAAAGCGGGTTACCTAGCTGAAAAGGATTTGGAGTAAGCATCCTGCCATTTTGCGTTGCCCTATGCGGGGTAGAGTAAGGCGGTTGTGTAATTCATGAGGTGTTGAGTTGTCAGCATTCAACAACGTATTTCTTCTAAAAACTGCTAGGGATTTCTCTCAGTTGTTAGTAGAGAGAAAATCGCTCTTCACAGGCTAGGTACCTATTCTATGAAGCAAAGTGACCCCAATAGCACCTAGAAACAAACGGTTGTATCCCGCTCAAAACTCAAAATAGACCCAGCAGGGACATCGCATCGCATCGCATCACGTACATACAACGTAGAGACGCTCGCTAAATCACTCATCCATCCAACACAATGCCTGTCACAAACCTCGTATGGCTCACGAGCTCCTCGGACACATTTACCGCAGAGAACAGGGCGGCGATGGAGGCCGCGTTCGACGCGCAAGCGGAGTGGGTGGCGCGCAACGTACCTTTAGCGCTGGCAAGCCGAGAGGAGCGCGGTGTCTCGCTTCTCCAGCAGGTGGACGATCCGCGGGTGGTGATGGAGACGGCGCACTGGTCTTCGAGCGACGAGCACAACGCGTGGCTAGCGAGCGAGGAATACAAGGCCAGCTCAGCCCCGCTGGGCGCTCACTTCGACTTCAGCAAGCTCGAGTACTTTCACCTAGACGTCGATGCGTTTCGGCCCGTCGCTGCTGGCGCCGCTGGTGAAAAGGAGGAGAAGCCCGAGCCCCTGCTGCAAAGTCCGGTCATCGGTGTGGGCAGAGTCCAGATACCGGCCGACAGGCGAAACGACTTCTCAAAAGCGTGGGAGGATGGGAAGGGCATCCTCGAGGCCTTTGTGAAGCCGAGAGTTCTGAGGTACGGCTTCCGCGTGCAAAAAGCAGACCCTGATACCGATGAACTTGTCTTCTTCGTTGGCTGGGAGTCTATCGAGAAACACAGCGAATTTGCGCAATCGCCAGGTTTCCCCAACTGGGCCAGCCCGCTGCAGGCAATCTCGAAGGGTTTAGATTTAAAATATTACAAGAGAGTACTGTGAACTACGAGTATCAGCGGGTACTGGTTTATAGTTTGCCACGCTACTGCATATGCTCCAGCGCATGAAGCGTAATAAATACACCGTTAAAACCCACCAAAGTTTATAATAGTAGGTAGAGACTTGCCCTGTCAGATTCGCAACAAGCGTGATATAGGCATCATGATGCTAAACGCTCCCAGAGAGGACCCAGATAAAACAGTAGATTTCAGGAATGACATGCACAATGGAGACGATAGCCTTGGTTTTGGTCCGAATTTATTTTCTCTTGATGTCGGTGCAGTCGATGAGCAGTATCTATTATAAGCCTTGTTTGCTTGCAAACGTCTCAATTATGTGCTGTCCGTAGACGCCTGTCTTGAGCTCGAGTAGCTCTACGCCAGTTCAGGGCACCATTGCGGTTTTTCCGTACACGTCATCCTCCTCTTTGTCATTCATGAGATATGGTCGTGTCGACATTGCCCAATCCGTTCAGATCATCGCCAATTTGTCCAGAGACTCCCAAGTGAAAATGCAGATCCCTCCCATTACTTAGGCAGTATGCTTGCCCTTCTTATTCTTCTTGGGAACATCCTTGATTTGCAGAGCTATTGAGGACATATGTTAGTTATATGTAGGGCAAAAACCTCGTGTTTAACCGAGTTCAGAGGTGTTTCGTACAAGGGGGTAGGCTCTGCTTCAGCTTCTCGGCCTTCTCCCCGTCCTTAAGGACCAGGGTGTATAGCTGCTTCGAGCATCGGACCTTGAACTTGGTCTGCGAGGACTTCGTGCTCTTCTTGATCCGGGCGGCTACAAAATCGTTAGATCCGTATTCCCATCACAGACAATATTGCTCGTTAAACGCTCGGATTCGTTTCGTTCAAACATACACTTGGCGTCGTCTCTCCGGCAGATCTCAATGAACTAAATTCAAATTGGGTCAGTTTCCACGTGATATATGCCAGATCCGGCGCGCAATGCATACCTTCTTGATATCAGCGATTTCTCTAGGCATCTTGACGGTTTGGTGGTCTGACAGTAAGAAATATCTCGGATCAAAAATTCGTCGGCGGGATGAAGTCGAATTATTCTGAAGCTGGCACAAAATTGTGTGGATGACAAGGGTTGTCCTAGCGAGTTGGGTGGGGACAAGCTCACCCTCTATTATCCACCACACGCGCTAGACGCATACAGTAAAGCGTGAATATCAAGTTACCCTCAAACTGGCAATTTGGCCAGCTGAATATATTGACGGCCCGGTCCGGTCTGTCCAGTGTGAGTGTAGATACGGGCTCTTAACTGGCAACTTGGAATTTGATGCTGTTTGTCTCTACCTCCCCCTAAGTTAACGGCATGAAATAGCGTAGCTGAGTAGATATGTGCCTGGGTGATTAAAATGGACGACCATGAAATAATATAGACCTTTGTTTCCTCTGCCGAAAACATAATAAAAACCCATACGCAATCGTCTCCTTGTACTTAGAAATGAGTAGTGGTTCCCCTCCAGACAGATATTCACGGGGTCGATATCGCGATCTACTGTCAAGTTCCCCATTACCCAACACTCATTTGGTGCGGGCCTTTAACGAGGACTATATACAGTCTCTATACGTCCTTTCTCCTGGCTTCAAAAGAGACAAGAAATAAGGGCCTTGTCCTAATGGAAGATTCTCATCTGTCAGAACCAAGAAACCTCTCGAATACACATAACTTATACTCTGGCTAAAGCAATGTCTACGCATTTAAACAAGAAAATTGAAAATATATATGCTTCCTGAAATCTGAACAAATATAGCATTAGCTGAGTGGCGGTGCCGTACAGGTGGTTTGCTGTAGTGTTGATTGACAGTAAGTAGTACCTAAGCTGTAACTACAAATGCGCAGGGGTCTTCGTTGATAATTTGACTACTTCTCATCTAACCTTAGAGCAATTTGCTACGATATCCTGTCAGAGCTGGCTGATGGCGGTTCGTGTCTTTAGTTATTGGGTTGCATTTCAAAGCGAGGCACAGTAACTCTCCTTAGCGAAGTTGGGAGTCATACATTAGGTAAGCTTTGTTAGGCGAAAGGAGCGAGTACGTGGCGTTTGTCGTCACCTTTAGCGCCAAAAATGGATATGGGTACTAAGTACTTGCCTCCAGCTAGGCTACCGACCAGGTGCCTTACCCAACACTCGCTGTCAACGCCACAGGGTAGGTACGGCATAAGTAGGCACCTACGTGTAGACAAGCAATTGAAGAAAAGACAGATTGGCCAGCTTTTGTAGCACAACTAAATTGTATTGGTAAATCACCATCTGTGGTCAACAGTGATACTATATCTATCTAAACCAAATAGCGACCGTATACCTAAGTGCCGACTACTTATTATACCTGATCAAAGATCTTACCTTCCTTGGATTTATTGTTCTCAACTCTCCACCACGATGCCCGGTACTCCCCTTGATAATGCCATGAAATCCAAGGTGAGACATCCTATCTAACCTTTATATATATACGCAAAGCGACTAACGTGGCTTAGAACGCCGTACTAGGTACGTATCGAAAATTCAAACACATAAACAAAGCACTGACGGACTTTATTTGGATAGCCTTCTCAGGCTTGGTTACGGCGGCTGTAGCGGTAGGTTTATCCAGTGTGCTTGGTTTACCTCTGTTATGATAATTTACCCCCATCATATAGTGAGATATCTAACAGGTACCGATAGTGGTCCCTTTGGGGTGGCAGCCTCTTTCCTGCTGAGGTAGATCCGACTGGTAATCCGGCATCTTGGACAAGAGAGGAGCTACGACGATGGCTAGTAGCTGTAAGTGTGAGGAGCAGTAGACATCTACATTATGTTTATTTCTGACCCGATTTAGCGTAACCTTTATCCTGGACCGGAAGATACAAAGGACCAGCTTTTAGAACGAGTAAAAGCAAATATGAGATAGTGACGGCAGGAAGTGCGGTCAATAGATCGCGTTCATATTAGGAAATCATTGCCTTGGCTTAGGTAGTTCTTTAATGAAATAGGTAACTACCACCCAGGTACATGTTGCGTTGCGGTGTTCATTGTCACTCGACCTGGTTCTCCTGCAGAATCACAGGAGAATAAGATATTTGCACTGGTAACTCCGGTTGGTGACGACCTGGTGACAACCGAAAACAATCAGTATGTCCAGGACGTTCACATACCTGCTAAGTAGGTACCTAAGAGATGTATTCGCCTCAGCCACGCTGCACGTTCTGAGTTGGTCGATATAGGTCACGGATGTATACTTCCCGCATAAATACGTATAGTTTACACCTAAAGGTACCTCTTGCCCCATATGAGTACATTTTCAGTGATACCTATGTATTACCTAATAAACTTGCTCCAGCCACAATCTTACAGTAGACACGGTTTCGTGTTGATGTACATCTGTAGTGCCTCCAGCCGCTCGTCATTCCTGGACCAGCTATTCCGAAACACTGTCATCTTCCACTTTTCGTCTGGAAACCCTATCAATTGACGAGATGGACTTTCTTCAGGTAAGCTTTGCGAAAACAAAACTAAAGATAACGAGGCGTTGCGACTTACACATTCACAGCGATTAGCTCGCGCCCTCGATCGGCCGCTCTTCCCGTGGAAGAAGTTCATCATCGGGTTCTCCGTTGCGCAATACTGTTTCGAGGAGTTCCTTTCTCTCCGCCAGTATCAGGTACTCAAGAATACGAAGCCCCCCAAGGTTCTAGAGCAAGAAGTGTCCAAAGAAGTCTATGATAAGAGCCAGGAATACGGTCGCGCCAAAGCAAAGTTCGGTTTCGTCAAGGGTCTCTGGGGTCAAATCCAGAACATTGCCTTCATACACTATGATGTCTTGCCTAAGTTGTGGTCATGGACTGGCGATCTGTTGTTGCGTTTTGCGCCAGCTCGCTTCACTGGAGAAATATCCCACTCTATCGTCTTCGTGCTATCGTTCATCTTGATCCAGCAAGCCCTGTCCCTTCCGACCAACATTTACCACACATTTGTTCTGGAAGAGAAGTTTGGATTCAACAAGCAGACACCAAAGCTGTTTATCACTGATATGATCAAATCTAACCTGCTCGCGTTCATCTTTGCGCCCCCGATTCTTGCCGGCTTCCTCAGCATTATAAAGAAAACAGGCAACCAGTTCGTAACTTACCTGTGGCTCTTCACTGCTGCTCTCCAGATGTTCATGATTACGGTCTATCCTATTGTTATTTTGCCCCTTTTCAACAAGCTGTCTCCACTAGAAGAAGGCAAGCTCAAGACAGAAACCGAGGTATTGGCCAAGAAGCTCAAGTTTCCACTGCATGAGCTCTTCGTCATCGATGGGAGCAAGCGCAGCGCGCACAGCAATGCCTATTTCTTTGGCCTCCCCTGGAAGAAGCACATCGTCATCTATGATACTCTCATCGAAAAAAGTAAGGAAGAAGAAGTTGTTGCTGTGCTAGCGCACGAGCTGGGACACTGGAGCCTAGGCCATACCACCCGTCTCTTTGGTATCTCGCAGGCAAGTCAATCCTTCCTACCCGGTCCACATAGCTGCTAACGGATACCAGTTGCATGTCTTCTACATTTTTACTCTTTTCTCGGTCTTTATCAACAACAACTCTCTGTACGCCGACTTTGGCTTTGTGAAGGAACACCCCATCATCATCGGCTTTATCCTCTTCTCAGATGCATTGGCTCCTATGGATACTGTCATCAAGCTATTGATGAATATTATGAGCCGGCGGTTCGAGTTCCAGGCCGACGAGTTTGCGCGCAACCTCGGATACAAGACAGAACTTGCCACCTCTCTTATTAAGCTCCAAATTCAAAATCTTAGCACTATGGAAGCGGATTGGATGTATGCAAGCTACCACTTCTCTCATCCTATCCTTTCGGAGAGACTGAAGGCGCTGGAGTGGACGCCTAGCGGAAAGGTAGCAGACGAGAAAACAGCTGCCGTTGAAGTAGAGAAGGCAAGCGGTCGTGAGCTGTAATGTCGTCACCCTTCTGTACATCATAGGATAGGCGCATCAGGGGCATATGAACCCAGCTTCTGCAAAGCTATTTACTGCTATCCATTTTCAAACTGGCATATAGAGGATGATTCTAATAATAGAAGCAACCAAAGCCAATGGTTTCCCTCAAAAACAGGATAGGTATTCCCTATCGGACGGACCTTCCTACTGTTGACCCATAGCCTCATTTACAGAGACAAATGAAATAGAGCATGTGCAGAGTAAGGGAATGAGTAGGTATATATACATAGCAGGTAGTAAATGCCATGCGCCTTTAAATTTCCACCGCGCGTCTAGAGAAAATGCTGAGACAGCTTGCACATTTCTATTAACTGTTGTAGAGGTCTAATACCTAACCTCAGTTACAGAAGGTGCAGGCCCAGGTCAGGTCAATGGCTCAGCCATGCGAATAGCTTCACTGAGCTCAAGTACTCATTGACCTGTAGCCACCCAACCTACCCTTCTATAACAAGAAAATCCCACAATGGCCTGTATTATAGAATTTCTTTCCTTTTACTTCCTCATCCGTAGATTTTCAGCAAATAGAACAGTCATCCGCAGGAGCCCTGTTTCCTTCAAGTGACGCACTTGCAACTACCTCCAGTCATAGAATTTAGAACAGCACTTATTTAAAATATCTGCCTATTTCTGCCTTATATTAATCTATAAAGAACCAAATCTTAAGTCGATTAATTCAACAAAAATATATCCATGACTATTGAAGGCTAGGCTACATAGCCATTACCGTGTGTTTTTGCAGGAGGGATAACTTTTTCTGAATGGGGTCTGTTCTAAATCCCATGATTGGAGGTTAGTGAACTTGATAATATGCACCTTGTTTTAGTGTGGGGCACTGCAGGTAAGTACGTACGCAGGTAATTGCACAGTATTATTAGCGACGTCTAACGCGCCCTTCTTGGCCCCACCAAAAACGTGAACCCCGTGTGACATTGAGCGCGTTGTCGACGCGATTCCCAAAAAACCACTTTACCTACCAAGCTTGACCCGTCCTCCTCTTAGGCATTCTTCATTTCCCATTAAACGGGGACGAGGCGTCATACCATCGCAACAGCTCAAGAAGCCAACATCATATTACCCTGTCAGCAAAGTCTTGAAACAAAGCGGCAAACACACACAAGGAGACAATGGCAACAGCCATCCTCCCTCAGAAGCGTGTCCTCGCGGATGCCTCCAGCCGACGCAATATACCCTCCACGCCATCCGGCACAAAACGGCGTCGATTAGAACCACTGACCTCTTCGCCAGCGTCACGCCTCAACAGCTCACAGCAGGGCCCAGGCCCAAAACTCGGCTCCAGCCAACCAAAAAGTACATTCGAGTCGGAAGTTCTCGAGAAACTCAGCCAGGATATTTCAGAGCTCAAGCAAACCAATTCAGAGAAAGACCAAGCTTGGGAACGACCACCTGTCGTCGACTTTGATCCTGACCGTGACAGCCTCATTTTCCAGCAAATCGAGGCTGAGGAAGGTGTTCTCCATGGCGCCAAACCAACTATAAAGTTGTTTGGCGTCACAGAGAATGGCCACTCGGTAATGCTTCATGTCACTGATTTCAAGCACTATCTTTATGTCGCTGCCCCCGTGTTTTTTGTACCCAATGATTGCAATGCCTTCAAAGCATATCTCGAAACACAACTGGCCCAGCACCAACCTGCCATCCACTCCTGTGAGGTCGTGTCGAAAGAAAATATATATGGCTTCCAGGGGAACATTCGGACCCCATACATTAAAATCACCGTGACTGACCCCAAGTACATTCCGAGAGTGCGATCCTTGATCGAGACGGGCAAAGCGAACTGGAAAGGCTTATGGAAATCGGACGATGGTAGTGTCATGACCTTTGACAACATTCAGTACATCTTGAGGTTCATGGTGGACTGCAAGGTATGACTGCTGCCCTCGCTCCGGTGAATAATATAACTCTTCTCTAATTATGTCAGATTCCCGGAATGTCCTGGGTTGAAGCGCCTCCGAAGAAGTACAGCCTACTCCCCGAAGGCCAAAGACAGTCCAGCTGCCAGATCGAAGCAGAGATAAACTATAATTACCTGATATCGCATGAACCGAAAGGCGAATGGTCTAAGATGGCCCCCTTGCGTATATTATCCTTCGATATTGAATGTGCTGGTCGCAAAGGCATCTTCCCCGAGGCCAATCAGGATCCAGTCATTCAGATTGCAAATGTGGTCACCAGATATGGAGAAACCAAACCATTCGTCCGAAACGTGTTTTGCCTTGATACCACAAGCCCAATTGTTGCCACGCAGATTTTAGATTTCGACGATGAACGTGAAATGCTTCGGAGTTGGAAGCAGTTCCTTGATAAGGTCGATCCCGATCTCATTACTGGCTACAATATCTCTAATTTCGATTTCCCATACCTACTTGACCGTGCGGAATACTTGAATGTCAAGGGATTCGAATACTGGACACGACTGCCCAATGTCAAATCAGCTCATAAAGAGACGAGTTTCTCGAGCAAGCAGATGGGTAATCGAGATACTAAAGCGACCAATACCAACGGCCGACTGCAACTGGACCTACTGCAGCTGATTCAGCGAGATCATCAACTGCGAAGTTACACGTTGAACTCTGTCTCTGCCCGTTTCTTGGGCGAGCAAAAGGAAGACGTCCACCACACTATGATCACAGAGCTATTTAATGGGACACCAGAATCGAGACGCCGGCTGGCACTTTACTGCTTAAAGGACGCCTATCTGCCGCAACGACTCATGGATAAGCTTTCCTGTCTAGCAAACTACACTGAGATGGCGAGAGTCACCGGTGTTCCTTTCAACTTCCTCCTTTCCCGTGGCCAGCAAATCAAGTTTCTAAGCCAACTTTACCGAAAAGCTTTGGAACAGGACCTTGTTATTCCCAATATGACATCAAAAGGATCGGATGACCAATACGAAGGAGCTACGGTCATTGAACCCAAGCGTGGATACTACGATGTTCCAATTGCCACCCTCGATTTTGCTTCGCTATATCCTAGTATCATGCAAGCCCACAATCTTTGCTACACCACCTTGGTTAAAAAAGCATATGTCGAGAAATTTGGTCTTGTTAAAGACGAGGATTATGTCATGACGCCCTATGGTGATATGTTTGTCACAGTCAAGCGTCGAAAGGGTCTTCTGGCACAGATTCTAGAAGAGTTGTTGGCAGCGAGAAAACAGGCTAAGCGAGAACTGGCAGTAGAGACGGACCCTTTCAAGAAGGCTGTGCTGAACGGCCGACAACTTGCCTTGAAAATCAGTGCCAATAGTGTCTACGGTCTGACGGGAGCGACAACCGGCAAGCTCCCTTGTCTCGAGATTGCAAGGAGCACCACGGCTTATGGTCGTCAAATGATCGAGAAGACCAAAGACGAAGTCGAGAAGCAGGATTGGATTGTCAACGGCTGCCCCTACAAAGCCGAGGTTGTCTATGGCGACACGGATTCCGTAATGGTCAAATTTGGGACGAAGGACCTCTCGGAGACTATGAAGCTAGGCGAAGACGCGGCAAAATATGTATCGTCAAAATTCCCCAAACCTATCAAGCTTGAATTCGAAAAGGTATACTTCCCATACCTTTTGATCAACAAGAAGCGCTACGCTGGTCTTTTCTGGACAAAGCCCGAAAAGTACGACAAGATGGACACAAAGGGTATCGAGACGGTCAGACGAGACAACTGTCTGCTGGTACAAACCGTCATTGAAAGAGTCCTTCGCATGATCCTAATTGACCGGGATGTTAACGGAGCCCAGGAGTAAGTCCGAAACAGCGAACTCCATTGCCGCCCAGGAAACGAATTGACGTCCTTTTCTAGATACGTTAAACACACGATATCGGAGCTGTTACAAAACAAGATCGATATGTCGAAGCTAGTGATCACCAAGGCTTTAACCAAGGAAAGCTATGATGCCAAGCAGGCTCATGTTGAGCTCGCCGCCCGCATGAGGAAACGTGATCCCGGTTCTGCCCCCGGTTTGGGTGATCGTGTTGCCTATGTTATGGTAAAAGGTGCCAGCGGATCTAAAAACTTCCAGAACTCGGAAGACCCTCTCTACGTCCTCGAACATAATGTTCCCATCGATACAAAATATTACCTGGACAACCAGTTGGCCAAACCCCTCGGCCGTATTTTCGAGCCTATACTAGGAGAGACAAAGGCCAAATCACTTCTTACAGGCGCGCACACGCGCGCCATCGCGGTAACAACATCAACGACGGGCGAGCTCATGAAATATGCAAAGAAGACGATGACGTGCATGGGATGCAAGAAGCCGCTCATAGGCAAGGAAGAGAATGCGGGTGCCGTCTGCTCGGACTGTGCGCCGCGGGTCGGTGAGCTGTATACGAAGACGCTGGACAAGGTCTCGGATCTCGAAGTGCGGTTCGGGCGGCTATGGACGCAGTGTCAGCGTTGTCAAGGCAGCATGCACTGCGAGGTCATTTGCAGCAGCAAAGACTGTCCCATCTTCTACATGCGCATGAAGGCCAAAAAGGACGTTGAAGATGCTGGAAAGGACCTGAAGCGGTTCGACTTTGACCAAGCAGCTCTATGGTGAGTGATTCGTGATCACTGGGTACCGGGATATGGGATAAGGTGGTTCATAATGATTCATCGTGGCATGGTGTACAGGCGTTGCTTCAGGTCCGAGTTATAGTTGGGCGAGCATACACGGTTTGTCACATATTTAGTTAATGCAACAATATTGTTATTACCCTTGATGCCATAGCGACGCGCGTTTCCTAGGACACCAGGTCTCATAGTGTTGTAGGCGGCAAGGTTGCGCCGGTGATCAGGCCCGAGGCTCTCTACGACTATGTTACGTTACTCTTGATTCCCAAGGGATCTACGGCACTACAGTAGCATAGAGATACAGAAGCACAGCAAACATATTTCTATTACTTATCAACTCTTTGGCATTATGAATATGTTGATGAGCATGAAACCTGAAAAATGGAGTTCATGATAGAAGATCAGGCGAAGTTCGGCCAGATGAACCTTTGTGCCGATATCGGAGGCTCTAACGCGCGTTGGCTCTTTTTTCAATGCCGTATTATTACCTAGTGCGGTGGTCAGCTAGTCTTGTAGGGCTGTTAGAGAATGCTTAACAAGCGAGTCATATTATCCTTGCCACAGCTGTACATGGGTGAACCGGGGAAAGCCCTGGAGTAGGTCGAGTGACCGACTTGTCGGTTCCAATGGAGGCGAATGGCGAACTGCAAATGACAGCTGAGGCAGGCAAATCAGCTTCGAGAATTGAGTTCTCGACGAAGCTTTTTTTTTCCGACACTTTCGTGCCCTTACTAACCTAGGCGTTCGTGGGACTTGCGGGCTAACAGCCACCTTTCCTTCCTACGCCATACCCAGAATTAGTTAGAAAGGAATGATTCGTTTACTGATTGTGCGTGCTATGCACCACAATATGCGGGCGATGTGCATATGCTGTATTCCGGCACCCAATGCAGTTATGGTTCTACAGAAGCCAAGTTTGAGAGAGAGCCTCTGGGCATTACAGACGGAACACTGCCGCTAGATCTGCTACGTCGAACAGACCCAACGGACCGTCGTGCGAAGCATGGCTACTTCTTTGCCTATTCAAAGAGCTGTGCCAAGGGTATAGGTGAACTTGAATCTTGAAAGTCCCGAGGGAATCCAGATATATTTATTATACATCTTAGTATACACCCAAATCTTTCAGGACGCTTGCATCTCTGCTAGCCGATCTGCAGTCTAGATAATGCGCAATGACGGTTATGCGGGGTCTGGATAACATCGAGCACTTGGTAGATGAGCTAAAAGCGAAATAACCATATACATAGCGCTGTTAGGAATCGGACCTAACTCCACTATCCAACTACATCCTTGAACGCCGCTCCAATATTGGTCTGCACCACTACATATTCACTATAATAGCCATAAAATGCCGCAGTTGAAATTAATCTGCAAGAAGGACAGAAATACATAGTAGAAACCGCTAACGTGTAAGCGGCTAGCTGTCTGGGTCAGCGTGGGCTGCGATATCGTCGCACCTTCCGAACAAACGATCTTGTGAAGTGGAGGGGCACGCGGCAAACCCCCACTACTCTTAGCTCCCCCTGCGGTTGCTTCCAGCTCTCATGCATCAAGGCTCCGACGCAGGACCTAATGTACCAAGAAGTAATTTGACATTTAGGAATATACTAGTAGTACACCTAGGCCTTCCTCAGCTTAGCCTGTTCAGCGCGTGTTTGGTGTACGTGCGAGGGTACAGTTATAAGTATGGCCCGAGTTAACTACTTAGCTTCATACACAATACAGATGTAGGTTGAAAGGCGTGAAATACCACTAAAGATATGGTGCCTACTATTTCATTCTAATACCATCTTTCTCGTCCGTCGAGCCATCTTAGTAACTGACTCGATTCTAACCTCAAAGGGCTAAGTCGAGTCAACTAAGGTACGGAGCAGAAGACCCTGAAGCGACTTGGATCGTGGTTTTTGGCATGTGCGAGGGTGTTCCCTCCGTCTGGGGGTTTCCTCCCAGAGTCCTACCCCCCACGAACTGCCTCGTCTTAGCGGCTTCTTCTCTAGGTGTGCCCTCCAATCAACATTTCCTCCTGGGATCGGCCTTGTCCACACACGTTCAAACCTACTAGGTTAGGTAGATACCAGTATTGGCGCAACGTCAAAGGGCCGACCGCCGAACCTAGTAGGACTTGGGTAGAGACCATGCTGTTCATCTAGCTCGAAGATCGAAAAAGACCCAGATACGCGACCCAACGCACATTATCATTTGAAACGAGTCATATCAATGTTTTTCTTATCACCGAAGACGGTCATGCAGAGGTAGAGGATGATCAGATGGCAAACCTTCCGTTGTGTTGCCCTTGCTCAGGGTCCTCCGTAAGACAAAGAATGCGCCGGTAGGTATATAAGTAGTATTCTACAGCAAGCTTCTTTCCGTTCATTGTCCGTCTTCCAGGTAAACTAGTGCTTCGTGATACCCTCGTGCTCTTTTGTTTCCCTATCTCACGTTATACATATCTTCTCCTGCATACATATATTCACTACAGCATACCTAGTCCGCCCTCCTTGCCTAGATCTTATCGACGTCGTGTCATTGGTGAGACGACAAGAAGCTTCCTCGATTTATAAGTGGACAACCGTCTCTCCCCATTGAAACATTGATCTCAAGACTTTCTGCCGTATCTCGTTTATCTTTTCTTCTCTTATCAAGCCTGCGTCATTATACCCCTCGCCAGTACCTAGACAACAGACTCATATAATATATCTCAACATGTCTAACCTCCCACACGAGCCCGAGTTCGAGCAGGCCTACAAAGGTGAGCTTACTTTTCCCACGGATCACCGATCGGGGTTCTCTTAGCAAACCTGCTCGGTCGTATCCACACCATCCCGCCCGTGAACTCCCTCTCCTTATTGAATAGACAGAGGTTAACCCATGCTCTCTAGAGCTCGTCAGCACACTCGAGGACAGCACATTGTTCGAGAAGAACCCGCAGTACCGGACGGCACTCAAGGTCGTCTCCATTCCAGAGCGCGTCATCCAGTTCCGTGTAGTTTGGGAAGATGATGCCGGCAACCTACAAGTCAACCGCGGATACCGCGTACAGTTCAATTCGGCCCTTGGCCCTTATAAGGGTGGCCTGAGATTCCACCCTACTGTTAATCTTTCCATTCTCAAATTCCTTGGTTTTGAACAGACCTTCAAGAATGCCCTTACCGGATGTAAGTTCTACGGTCCATTCATCACACCCTCCGCCCCCTGCCATACTCTATAGGCAGCTATGACGGACTGTACCGGCGGGGGGTATCGAAATTAGAAGTATGATATACTAAATGTCGGCCTACAGTGAATATGGGTGGTGGCAAGGGAGGCGCCGACTTCGACCCCAAGGGCAAGAGTGATAGCGAGATCCGCAAGTTCTGCAGCGCCTTCATGTCGCGCCTGTGCCAGCACATCGGTGCCGAGACCGACGTACCCGCCGGCGATATTGGTGTCGGTGGCCGCGAAGTAGGATATATGTTCGGCGCCTACCGTCGCGAGCGCAACAAGTGGGAGGGCGTCATCACCGGAAAGGGGCTCAACTGGGGTGGTAGCTTGATCAGACCCGGTAAGCAGCAGTTGCTCCATAATACTGATCCTCAACCTGGTATGCAAACGAGCTCGAACTGACACATTTGGGAACAGAGGCTACCGGTTACGGTCTTGTTTACTACGTTGAAGAGATGATGAAGTACGCGAAGAAGGGCTCCTTCGCTGGAAAGCGCGTGGCCATCTCCGGATCAGGTAACGTCGCGCAATACGCCGCCTTGAAGTGCATTGAGCTTGGCGCGACTGTCGTGTCTCTATCGGATTCACGAGGTTGCCTGGTTGCCGAGGGCGACACGCACTTTACCCCCGAGCAGATCGAGGAGATTGCTACTGTCAAGCTGGCTCGCAAGCCCTTGACTGAATTCAGCGGCAAGTCCGCCTTCAAGTATATCGAGGGCGCTCGCCCCTGGGTCCATGTCGGACATGTTGACGTCGCCCTGCCTTGCGCTACCCAGAACGAGGTTAACGAGGAGGAGGCGAAGACACTTGTCAACAACGGCGCCTTGTTCATTGCCGAAGGCTCTAACAGTAAGTAAATTTTCCGACAGTAAGATTAAAAAGAAAGAAAAAAGGGAAGCTGGCTGACAATCACCCCAGTGGGCTGCGAGCAAGCTGCCATCGACGTATTCGAGAACATTCGCAAGGCCAAGGGCCCTGATGCCATCTGGTATGCGCCCGGAAAGGCATCCAACTGCGGCGGTGTGGCCGTATCTGGCCTCGAGATGGCGCAGAACAGCCAACGCCTGACATGGACACGCGAGGAGGTCGACAACCGACTCAAGCAGATCATGCGCGACGCGTTCGAGAACGGCCTCAACACCGCTAAGAAGTACGTGCGCACCGCCGAGGGCGAGTTACCCAGTCTCGTGGCCGGTAGCAACATCGCCGGCTTTGTCAAGGTCGCCGAGGCCATGGCTGAGCAGGGCGACTGGTGGGCCTGAATCATCCAATCAATCTATCTGTAGATGATTGTAATCTCTCAGGCTTCCCCGGGGGGTATTCTTTGAGAATGGACGGAATCAACCACATCCGAGACATATTTCTGTGCCCTCGTGATGGGATTGACATGTGGGATTGGTATTACCAGGATAACATAGGGGGGAACAGCGGATCCAACAGATCCAGTGGATGAACGGATGGTGCGCCACAGTATAGTAGGGTAGGGTATGGTATGGTATGGCATAGCATGGCATGACATGGCGCGGCACGGTACGGTATGGTCGTTATGTCTGTTGTACGATAAACATAGAAGGCAAGGGCGTGTCTGGCGTTGGTAAGGTTTCTTATGATAAGGAATGAAAATGACAACTTCAAATTTAGGATGCCTTATAATTTGGATGGAAGACCTGTGACGGCTTGGGTGTCTCTATATTAGGAACATGTAGTGTTATGTAAAGTTATGTATGCTAACACTAGATCCCAACTATCGTATGCTACTCTCGCATCATACAAAGAGCGTCAAATGAGATGAGATAGCTGACCTGAAGAAGGCAGGGAAGAGAATAAGCAAATGGCCGTCTGACACGGATGGTATTGTTTAGTATGGGAGGGCCGTACTCGTACTCTCTAGCTAATTTATCCCTCTATCCCTCTCCCTCTCTCTATGCCGCGAAACACGAATTTCTAGCCTGTCCCTGTTCACTGTCAGATTTGGCCCGGCTCTTGCTTATACTGTGCCATACTATACCGTACCATACATCATCCTGCAAAACCCTACCTAGCCTACCTGTTAACCTTCACCGAATGACGTATGAGTTTCTCGGACCCGAGCCTTCCCCCAGCGATTCTACTGCGCCAAGCCTTACCTACTCGATAGATGGATGGGTAGACGAAACGGCAACGTAAGGATCATAGTCTATTGAATAGGCAGGTAAATAAGGAGGCAATGCTACTTGCTTGGTCATGAGGAAAGCGAGTGAGATGAGATGAGATGAGTCGAGGCGAGTCGCCCGAGTATATAGTGAAGTTTTGTTTGAAATTTATGTATATTTGATGTACACTTACGCCGCCAACAGCTTATGTGTTTTCTATTCCTTGCAACTCAGATCGGTAGGGTAAGGGTAGGGTAAGGGTAGGGTAGGGTAGGGTAGGGTAGGCGGCTGTCGTCGGCGATGAGGCTGGGAGTCAGGTCTCGACCGCTCTGAAGAATCTATCCCTGTTTGCTTGATTATTCAAGGAGTGAATGAATGAGTGAATGAATGAGCCTGGTACTACGGCAAAGGTAAGAAGCCCAAGATCACGGGGCCGGCCCAAATCGGGCGGTTACGTGAACTTCTTGTTGTTTTTTAAGGTGCTGGTAGTTAGACTGATTTACTTTGTTTTTACTCCGGGACAAGGTATTATGAGCAGTCTTGTTTCCTGGGGCGATGAAATATGCTATGTTATGTTATGACACCATACTGTATGATTCATAGGTTGAGATAAGCATTATTAGTTAGTTCGCATGTGCATAACGCATACGCGGCGGCATTTTCCGTAGTTTTTCGAATGTAACCTCAGTCTGAACCTCGACTTGAACCCTGAACTTGAGCCTGAGCCCGAGTCTTGAGTGAGTTAAGTAAGTATTAGGTAGAAGTCTCCTGACTTTTCTTCCCGCCAAAGACTCGTCGCGAAGTTAGATAGCCAGTTAAGCTGATCAGGCTGCAGTTTTCTTGATGCAGGGTTATTATTGCTCTGGTGAGGAGATGGGGGATTTCAGCTATGTAGATATATACTACATACCTTCGATAGGTATGCTAGGTATGTCTTGAAAGTCTGACAAGGCTCTCTCATCCCATCTTTTGAGAGTCCTGGGGTATGGTAGGGTATGGTGGTTGAGTGCCTAGACATAGTATCTGTTACCTCGCTCGCCTTGCTAAGGCGTGTAGGCTAGGCAAATCCTCATTTTCGCAACCTCAAGAGCTATTTTACTTACTTACCTAGATCACGCGTTCCGTTCAACCGTCTTTCAACTCCTTCTAGCCGTGAGGTGCCTAAGGGGATGGCCAGGCAGATTAGGCGCGATGATTATTGGTATAGAAGGAGGGCCCGTACCTACGGCTGTGAACTGTACACAAGATTGCGGGATGCCGTTACACTTGTGACGGATCGCCGTGGATGTGCTTGTCCGCCATGTATGGATCGGGTTTTTGCGCCGGTGGCACGAGGCTGCTGTGGCGGCCTGGGGGGTGATCAGATCCCGTCGTGGGGTTCGGTGTAGGTATTCGCTCACCGTGAGGGCGAGGTATTATTTCTTTGTCTCTTCGTATTTACGGCCCCTTCCACACCACTTGGGTAACAGACCTTGGTGTTTGTGGAGGGGGTAAGGGTCATGATATTTGAAAGAAGGCTGTGCTAGTTTTTTAAGGGGGGGAGGGTCGGGTGAGTAGGGCTCTTTCTTTCTTTCTAGCTACCTATATAGGCAGTTAATTAGATGCCTACAAAATGCTTTACATCATGACCTCAGGCGGGCAGACGGACAGATGGAGCCGTAGCAGCCAGTATATCACCTTCTCTCAGCCCCGGTGGGCCTGAGGCAGCAATGGTTGGTGTTGGATACTACGCAAGTAGGTTACCCATTGCATAGATGGATTCGCGAATGTGCCTAGCGCTGTGTGGCGTCAGTTTAGCGAAAGTGCTGTGCGTGACATTTATTTCCCATCCTATTGCGGCATGTATGTGCCGTATGCAGGTGGTGATGCAGCCTATGGTGCTCAATGACTGGCGGCCACTTTCATTAGTATCGGAGGGATACAGAAGCAGGAGCAAATAGATGTTATGTGAACATCGTATTGGCAGGTAGTAACTGTGCAGGTGGTGGGTAAATCTCCTGGTTTGATATTGCCATGTTGTACATTAGGCCTCGGTTTCTCATTGGTGTTCCTGAAGCAGGTAGCATCACGTCCTGTATGTTTGAGCCATGGTAAGGCGGAGTCCTACATAGATGCCCTATTAACTGGGGTCTTACTCTCAGCACCTAAGGTTAGCTGGTAACTTTAAAGGGATACCTAAGCCGTCAGCATGGAAATACGGCACATGGGTACAACCTCTTTTGATCTAGGTACCTACATAGATAGTCTCACTTCGGAGATAGCCCTTGGCTTCTTAGCCGCGTGTTCCGGCAATGTGGTGTCCCTCCACAAAGGGTCTCGTCCTATGTCGGCCTGGATGGGGTCATTTCTTGGACATGGATTGTATCCTTAGGTCGACTAGGTACCGTTGTAAAACTATATCAAGATGATAAACGCTATAATCCAAGGGTAAGTTAGTATGGTCTTGATCTGCCTTTCCATGTCCGCACTCGTGTGCTGAATTATAGATAGGCCTGATGGATACATAGTCGATCATGACAATGTTAAGGCATAGCAGATCCGGCGTGTATAATATCTAAGTGCCTACTATGGGTAGGTTGGCTCACGTGCCGCCCCAGATCAGGCTGCCAAAGATATCAGATATGGTTAAATTGGAGACTGTGTCTCGCAAAGCGGCGTCGTGGTACCGTAACCACGACGTCATGATGGAATGTCCTAGGCAGCCAAATTTAGCGGGGGAGTCCAAGGCTGTGTGTTGAAGATATTGGTTTTAGAGTGTCACTCGGTACTAATTCGAGGTATGAGCTACATGTCTGGGAAGGCTTCATCCTCCCAAGCAGTGCCCAAGAACGCACGATTGAGCATTCATTTGGACTGATGATACAACCCCCATCCCTCGCTACGACGCTCCCTCCCGTGCGCGTCCTGGGGCGAAACATTTGACGATATCGTGACACCATATATGCAGCACTGAGGCGAGTAATTTATATGACGGTCACACTAAGATATAGCATGCCTACGTCTCAGCCCCTCTAAACATAGGCGGTTTGGAGGGGTGACAACATCCATTCCATCTATCCCACGTTCACTGCCACGCGGGGGACGTGGAGTCAGAATGGGCAGATCGCAAAAAGTGTCATCTTGCGCGTAATGGTAATATAACCGCTGTTATTGGTGCGTGTCACAGCGCAGGATACCAATGGTTTTGATTTGGCATCTTGGTGCACTAATACCAATTGGGTGGCTAGCGAATGAGATCGTCGCCGTTTGGAGAACCGGCAAGTTAAAATAGGATATGTGTAGGTAATCCTGCATATCCTGCGGATTCTCTAGTGAGTCCTAGTGCGACTTCATTACTTTCTGGTATCGGTATGAATAGGGGTTCGAAGAATTCTACAAGAACCTTCTTTTTTTTATATCTTATTCTTCGTCAACGTTGCTGTCAGCACTAGTCTCGGAGGGAAAAAAAGGGTGGTATGATGAGTATGTGAGGTGAGGAGGCTGGTACGGCAGGCATCTATTTAGGTACACTATGTTCTTCTCTTTACCCTGGTCTAGTCCGGTTGCTTCGGAATCGGGAGGATTGTAGCGTACGGTACATCTGTACCTATGTAGGTAGATTCTCTAGTAGGTACCGTCTCGTGGGATTGTGCTTAAGGCCATGCTTCACGTCTCTTGTCGCTCGGAACAATAGGCGAGGAGGAATATCATTCTCACGACGAGGGTCGTATCGGTTTCGGGGCGGCAATCCTTCGTGACGTTCCCGTGGTTAACCCAGAATCTAACTGGCTACCTGCAAGCAATCCTTCAAATGAGTGCCAAGGGGTTTACAGACTTGACCTACCATAGTATACCTCAACGTTCAGCCTTAAATATTATTCTTACAACGTGGTAGACGACCTTGGTTTCAATCGAATAGGCTACTACAGCATACTGGTGGTGGTACCGTGTACTTGCTAGATACATTATCCATAGAATGACGGAGAGGGGCCATATCAGGGGAAAGAGGGTCTGTCTACCTACCGGACGTACTGTAGATACAGCAGTATCACGAATGGGGTTGACCTGGTACTCATCGTACAGCAGGCTTGTAAATTTTCGTAGATGATGAATATGCTGCTCATAGACTATTCATAGATCGCCCGTTTGCGTTAACTTCTGTTAATAAGACAAATGTCTTATGCTTCGCTCCCCCGAGTTAAGTGCTGACTCCAAATTTGGTATGTCAGCTCGGGACTCGACAGTCGTTAATTGACCAATTAGGCATCTTACAGATGAGACCCATTTTCAGCTCTTCAATATTAGTACTGCTGTGCATTGTTCTTTAACAAGCAGAAAATGTCGATCCCTTGCATCTGCCTCCACCTACCTCCACCTACCTATTTATGATGCCCCTCCCCTCAACCCAAGCACGAAGGTAACGGGCACTACCGAGTCTTAGGACGAGTATTTACCCAGTTCTTCTAGACTAAGAATGGTCAGGGAACATAACGTGTTAGGTACAGCATACTGTAAATCTCAACATAGATGCCAAGAATGATTATTTATAGGGCGTCCTAAGAGCCGATACGTTAAAGATCAGGAAGTTATACAAGTACAGAACAGGAACAGGACTCGCTAGTGTCACATAACTGTTGTAGAGCCACAGCCGAGGTATAGAGCTCTCCGTTAATTACTAACGTACCTAGAGAGGTACAGTAGGTAGTTGCAGTAGGTACTTTTAATACCTAATGGAACTGACTTCCCAAATATTACCTACGTACCTCCCTAACCTAGTACGGCAGAGTAGAAGTACCTAACAGCTCGTGTGTTGCTCTAATCGGCATGGCTCGGTATACAAGCCGGACATATGGCTTATTTCAGCACTCATTCCACTAATATGATGCTAATTCTCCGCCGATTTGTTCCCGTGCGAACGTCGGCTACGCACGAATAATGACAGCGGGTATACCGGCGACAAGCCATATTCTCGTAAAAAGATTACCATGTACTGCTGTAAGTACTCACCCTTCACCCACATCGCAAACCGGGGCGTGAGTCCAATTGGGGTTAGAAATGCCTGGGTTCACCAATTGTATCAATGACATCGGCTGCTCTTCATCGGGCGCCTCCAACGGCGCTGCCACGCCCCAAGGCTAATTCTGCAAGAATATGTAAACATGCATGTTCCAGCCTCTAATGTCGCTCGGTTGCAATGGCAAGGGGCCGTTTGGACCTAGGGGCCCCCTAGTACCCAGATCGTCCAGAGTCTCCGATGTACCCTGTATGTAGCAAGGGTGATAGGGCTGTTCAGGTTGAATGGGACTGTACTATGTATCTTATTATTATTAGAGAATCTGATCCATCGACCCCGGGCTCTCGTGGGAATTCTATCTCCCAGGCGTACCCAAAACCGTGACACGCCGGAAGATATATGAAGGCCGCCACTCCTATAGATGCTTGCGACATGGGAATCTATGAGCGTAACTACATCTCCCTTTCTATCCATATCTCACCCGTTAATGTCTTTGTCTTCTTCGTAGTCCTCCCCTTTATATCATCTATTACCCTATATATCTCTTGTGATCCCTTCTTCACAATAAGATCGTCGTATTGGATTCCATTGTTAGTCTATACTGCGGTCTCTCGCGGAGAACATAGACTCGGAGCCTAGAACCCCGGAACACGGCCTAAGGCGAAGTCATGCCAGCAGCCGTTCCAGTCAATGTAAATGGTACTGGAGGAGGAGCGGCACAGGCGACCGGGGTCGACTACAACCATACCAAGATCGCAGGGGGGGTCAATGGCGTCGAGAAAAGATTGAACGGCATTAATGGCCGATCAGGCACCTGGCCTGTCAACGGGCATTCTCCCGGCGCGTCACCCAAGGCTGCGGTGAACGGCGAACGCCTCGATCCACTCGAGGAGACTCACAATTTTCGCGAGCGTGAAGCTGGCGGGCCACGTTCACAGGCCTCGGCTAACATCCGGACTTGGGCGGATGACCCTAAGAGGGCTAGCTTTCCTAGAATTTCGAAGCCAGTGGAGCTTATGCGCCATGCGTACGATTGTGTTGTCATCGGGTCCGGTTATGGCGGCGGAGTTGCTGCAGCGCGGATGGCTCGCGCAGGCAAGCAGGTATGCCTCCTCGAGCGCGGCAAGGAGCGCTGGCCCGGCGAATTTCCCAGCGGCTCCAGAGACGCCCTCCACCAGCTTCACTTTTCGGGCCAGTTCGCGCCCCCATATCTACCCAAGCACGTCGTCGATGGCGGGAACCCCACTGGCTTATATCATTTAGTTTTGGGTAATGGCCAGAATGCACTGGTTGGTAATGGTAAGCCGTCCCCGATATCACGAGTGAAAAACCTGGGTTGCTTACACAAGGCACAGGCCTAGGGGGAACAAGTCTGATAAACGCCAATGTCTTCCTGGAGGCCGACGAGGACGCTCTGCAGCTGGAGCAATGGCCCGAGGAAATAAGAAAGCATAGGGGCTGTCTAAAGCCATGTAAGTCCTCCTTCCATCTATAGAACACATACAATGAGGCCAACTGTGTAGACCTTGTTGTCCAGCTCGTAGTTGTGACAGACTAACACTTAAACTTAAAATTAGACTACGAAAAAGCCGCGAGAGTTCTCGAGCCTGAGACCTACCCGGAAGACTGGCCTAAACTACCGAAACTTGAGCTCCTCGAAAGGCAAGCCGAGTACCTCAATATGTCGGAGAAGTTCAGGCGAGTAAAACAGACAACACGGTTCCGCAATGGGCCTAATAGTTGCGGCGTCGAAATGTCTGCTTCCGCGGCTACGGGCCAGGATGCCACTGGCTTGAACGACGGCTCAAAGACCACGACGCTTGTTACTTATCTCGCCGATGCCTGGAATTGGGGCGCTGATATGTTTTGTCAATCGGAAGTGCGATACATAACCGAAGCCCCAAATGGGCATGGTTATATTGTCTACTTTGCATGGCATGGAGGGAACCGTGGCCATTTCAAAGCTAACCTCCACGGCGACCTGATGTGGGTTCATGCGAGAGAGGCCGTGTTTCTCGGCGCCGGTTCTATCGGCACCACAGAAATCTTGCTCCGGAGCAAGCAGATGGGCTTGAAACTGAGCGACATGGTTGGTCAGAACATGAGCGGTAATGGAGATATGTTGGCCTTCGGGTAAGCTGCCTGTCCCCGAAGTCACCCCTAAAGAGCGTTTCTCTAACTTCCACTAGATACAACACTGACTGTGAAGTCAATGCTATGGGGAGACCATTCCCGTCACCGTATCATCCCGTTGGGCCTTGCATCACAGGGATCATCGACAACAGGGAGGGCCATGAGAACCCGCTAGATGGATACGTCATCGAAGAGGGTACCATCCCAGCAGCACTTGTTCCCTTCATGCTGGCGCTTTTTGAAACCCTCCCCGGTAGCATAAAGCCAACTGGAGAATCTCTTTTTGAGCAAGTCAAGGCCAAGCTAGCAACTGCTGGCAGCCTTTTCTTGGGACCATACTTTCAAAAAGGTGCTCTGGAGAAGACTCAAGTGTATCTCATCATGTCTCACGATAGTAAGCAAGCTGAACCTTACCGCCAGAGCCGTGTTTATATACTAACAAAATACAGGTAACCAGGCGTATCTGACACTGAAAGATGACAAACCAGTTCTCGAGTTCATCGGGGTTGGACGTAGCCATCATGTCAAGAAGTTGAACCGCATTCTCGAGAGGGCCACCCGTGCGGTTGGTGGGACATTTGTACAAAACCCTTTCTATTCTCTCATGGGGAACCAACAGATTACAGTTCACCCTATTGGGTAAGGCTCCCTTTTTTCTTCTTCTTCGGAGGTTGGATAAGTCGGATTGACCGTTGACCGGCTAACACTATCATAGTGGTGCCTGTATGGCCGAGTCTGGCGCCACGGGTGTGACTAACCACGCTGGCGAGGTGTTCAAGGGCGACGGGACTGAGACGTACGATGGTCTCATAGTTACAGATGCTGCAGTTATTCCAACCGCTCTAGGAGCGAATCCATTTGCAACCATCACGGCATTGGCGGAACGCTCCTTAGACCTCTACGCAGAGCGGAAAGGCCTCTACGTAAATGAAAAGGAGAACGAGATACTGGACCTATTTGGGTCACCTCAACATCCATGTCCTAAGAAAACTCAATACCAGAGGCGGCTGCGGTTGGAGGAGAATGAGGAGGATACGCGAATCCACCACGCCCACAAGTCGATACTGACCGCTAGGCGCTTGCAAGACAGCGGGTTTGGCTTCACCGAGGTAATGACCGGACATATCCACCCTTTGAAGGGGACCTATAGAGATGATATCGAGGGCTATGAGTTGGCGGCTCGAACAGCCAAGTCGCTCTGCGAGTCAGCCCGGTTTTTCCTCAGTGTGAGAGCTTTTGACGTGCGGGCCATTGTGCACGATCCCCGGCACGCGGCCAATCTTACCGGCACCTTTGTCTGCCCGACGCTCCAGGGTTCCCCGTTCATGGTCCAGCGGGGCAACTTCAACCTGTTCTTGGTCGAAATCAAGGCGCCTGGTACTCGAAATCTCACCTATGACTTTGATATGTTTGGCATAAACGGGCGGAGACTTCACTTCCACGGCTATAAGGTAGTCGATTCGTCAGTTGCGCTGTCGCCGACGCAATTCTGGAAGTCTACTTCTACGCTCTATGTCACGATCACCGAAGGTGGCGCCAGCGAGTCCAAGAGCAACCTGGAGCCGGAGGAGTACCATCAAAGGGGGAAAGTGATTGCCCAGGGTATCATGCGAATCGAGCCGAAGGACTTTCTCTCCGAGATACTCACACTGTCCCCGACAGGCAGCAACATATTCCGCAAGACGAAGAGTGCCTGGGACTTCATGACGTTTTTCACGCGGAAATCCATGTCACTATTTCTAGCTCCTCTTACACCATTACAATATCCCAGCCAGACGTATTGTGGCTTCATCAATAATACGCCTTATACGAAATCATTCAAGATCCGAGCAAGCGATGGTGTTATCACCAGGTTGTATATGTGGGAGCCAACCAACAAATCTGTTGAAACCAAGAATTTGTTCATGATACCTGGAGCTTCTGTGGATCATCAGATCTTCGCGCTGCCTACGATCCGCCTCAATGCGGTGAACTACTTCCAACGCGCCGGCTATCGCGTTTTTGTGGCCGTCCATCGTATTGGCGTGCTCATGGTGGCTCAGAATGATTGGACAACATTTGATGCACGTCTTGACCTCAAGGCGTGTCTTGAACACATCCGTGAAGAGTATCCTACGTATGCAGAGTCTGACTGTGACCAGACCAAGCTCGAGCCTGAACCTATCTATACCATAGCCCACTGCATGGGCAGTGTGGCCTTCTCGACGGGGTTGCTTGACGGCACCATCCCGGCTAAATGGATCAAAGGTGTAACGTGCAGCCAGGTGTTCATGAACCCGATCTGGAATTGCATGAACATGATAAAGATCCTCGCGTTGCCGATACCAGCCGACAGGCTGTACCGTATGCTCGCGGGCAACTGGTTTAGCTGTACCACGGGGAAAGATGACAGTTACGTACAGAAAGCCCTGAATGAGTTGTTGCGGCTCATGCCTGATGAGCGGAAAGAAATCTGCAACAACGCAAGCTGCCACCGGATCTCGCTCGTGTTCGGGCGCTGCTGGAACCACCGTAACCTTAACGAGGCTACGCACCGGCAGATCGATCGCTTCTTCGGCGGCGTCAACATGACGCTACTACATCTACTTATGAAGCAGGGCTTTGATGGACATGTCATGTCCAACGGCCCCTTGTACGAACAACTCGACACGCCGGACAATATTCGCAGGCTCGACGGCATTCCCTTCCTGCTGTTTGTCGGCGGCGACAATGCCGTGCTTAGCCCCGAGAGCACCGAGCGCACCTACGAGGTCCTCACCGATGCCTTCGGCACCCGCATGGACGACGGCATCCAGTATCGGCGCCGAGTTGTGCCTGACTACGGTCACCTTGACTGCTGGATGGGCCGTAATGCGTGGAAAGATGTTTATCCCTTCGTCTTGCAAGAGGTTGACCGTGTCGTCCGTCCGGAAGGCTACAAATTCCAGCCGCCTAATGACGAATTCCAGAGACTGATCGATTCGGGCGAGTTGATCTCTCTGTAACAGTGCAGACATTGAGTGGTGACGAAGGGACCCTGGTTCGTAACTGACCAGGATAATGCTGTATGATACCTGTACGAGTAATGGCTGGGAATGCTAGAAGTGCCGGTCGGCGAATGGCGCTTGCTACTATTTTTATTACGAAAGCATCTTCCTAGAGCGTTATGGTTGAGAGTTACTTTTACTCGGTGCTGGCTATGAATACATCGCGGTAAGACAAGCGCTGTCTTTGGCTCTGACCATGGAGTTTTCTAGGGATAGTGAATAGATAATATAGACGCCTACATTTTAAAATAAAGGAAGTACAGTAAAGTCTAGCTTCTTCGTGGTCCTATATCTAGAGTCAACAAAAGCCTTGTGATACCTGAGGTTGGTGCCATCGCTACCTTTTCATCAAAGAACCTGACCCGAGATGCTTCTTGGAAAATAGACGGGGCTTTGCCTGGAGAATAAATGGATTAAAATAGAAATAGTTACCCCGTACTGAGCATTTGTACATACCTACCTATTCCTTGTTGCTGTACCTTTACACGGTTCCGGAGATGTGCCAGTGCCTGCTCAATGATCCCAAGTGAATGGCCATCCACATGCCAACTTACCTAAGGGAGGGTGGTGACCGGTCAGTCTAGAAGGATCAATTGGTTATCCTTACTGCGGTCATGGTGTCCTTGGAATTTGTCGCCTAAGGAATTAGTGCCATTTCTAAATGTTAGTTGGTTGAAGACCTTTCAAGAGTCTGCCTCATGCTATCAACGAGACCGACATTAATAAAGTCTGGTATGAGTCGACTACATTACCGCTTGTCCAGTCCACTCAACCTTTCTTCACATTACTTAAGTCCGGGTGATACCCTTCAGCTAGTTAGAACTTAGCTAATAGGGGATTCTCCGAAGATTTGATCTGCACAAAACCTCCTTGCGCTTATTGAGAAGGTTTGCAAGGTCTATTTGCTGCATCGACACTTTCTTACATATCGATAGCTTGGTGTCGAGATATAGCTTCCTACCTTGCTGTGTAAGTGGCCGCTACATATGCTATGAGAGTTGCCAATAGGCGCTAGTCAGGCTTAGTAGGTACCGTAGGTACTGTACATAGGTACCTATGCTGTAGGAAGCCCCGCTAATCATCAGCCACAGGTTTCGGTACTCGATTTTAGGGGCTCGCCACGCGGTATCGGGCCAGGGACTTTAGGTAGGTCGGGTTAGGTACTTCGGTACTTACCGCGGAGCACCAGAGCAGGCTGCATCTTAGTGTAGCTGCAAACACAAGGCTCAGCAGCAGTATGTACTACCTACTTCGGCCTCGTTGATATAAGAAGTCTTGGATAACGGCGACGACTTACACTTTGTATTAGTGCAGGGGAACACGGCGCAGGACGACGACGGTGAGGCCATTGTTTTACCAACTCGTAAAAATATAGAAGTTTTCGTTTCTCGCGCTATCTCTCATTCTATAGCTGTTCGTCTTTCCGGGAAAGCTAATAATGGGCCGGCTGGCATTGTAGATTGTCCTCGACAAGTAACCCGGTCAATGAACTCAGTCGCTCCAGTGCAGGTCAAATTACAAGACACCTACAGTCGGAAGCGACCTCGAAATCAGCCGAAACCCAAACCGAAGTCCAAGTCCGCTACCAGACCTAGGCGCAAGCCAAAACCGTTCAGCTCTGAAGCAGACTGGTACACCATTCGTGATATAATCGACGAGAAGGTTGAGGACGGGCGCATACAATACCTAATAGACTGGGAGGGCACCGATAATAACGGGCTCCCCTACGATCCGACCTGGGTACGCTATTTGCGCCAAAGCTCTGTCGCATATCGTGCTCGCGACTGACAGTGGAAATAGGAGCCGGCAGAACACGTAACAGAGGTTGCGATCAACGCCTGGAGGGATAAGAAAAAGGACGCGGCTACGAAGGTCGCCCATGCCCCTGGCCCTAATACCGTCTCATCACAAGGGGAATCAACGCAAGATACGTCAACCCAGGAAACTGAGCCCATCCAAGCGCCTAACTGGAGGCATCGAAAGAGGAAGTACGAGCAGACGGGCTCTGACGATACACTCGAGGAATTGTCTGGCAGAACGGCACACGAGGAGGAAGTCGTAGTTAAGCGCCCACGAACAGAGAACTTTCGTGCCCAATCTGACGGCCCGCCACGCGTTAGGGCGAGGGAACAGCCCGGTTCATCTTTAGGAGACGGAAGTATAGGGCTCGGCCGACAATCCCAGGCACAACCTATCGTGAACCCCCAAGTAGCCCAAATAGTGGTCGAGCTCCCTCCCGCGGGTGCCTTTGATACTTCTGACTTCCGGGCTATCTCCTTATCACAGCCTACTCAGCAATCTACGCGAACCCCTTTGCCGGAAATCAGACGCGCCAGAAGCGTTGCAGCAAGAGACGACCAAGTTATTCCAGATTCGCAGGAGACGGAGAGCCAAGCAATCGGAGATCCATCCACTTCAAGGGAATCGAACAACCTGCAGCTGACTTTGTCCTCAGCTCTTCCTTCTCATCAGCAAGACCCTGGGCTTATTGGTACTGGACCTTTAACGAACCTGAATATATCCACGAACTCGGTTCCCAACCTCATCGTTAACCACACCCCAAACTCACCAAGCACAACTTCTACTGATCCATCGCAAGGACCAGTAGGCAATACTAACCCCGTCTTCCAATCACAGCCGGCGTTTGACTGGGATATTGCCGTCGCAACTTCTCCGGCGAAGACATCCCAGAACAGCATAATCCCTGACTCTCGGCAGCAAGTGACCACCAGCTCGGTATCTGAGCAGCCAACCAGCCAACATACGCATATTACTGATCGAGCTTCAACGCCAAGAAACTCACAGGCAGCGCAGATCGTTCAACTATTTGACAGTCATCCCAACGAAACTATCTCTCAGAGTCAATCTGAGTCTGCCATCCCAGAGGAGAATAATACGGTGGACGAGTCATTGGCCGATCAGAGAAACGAGCAACGAGATACCCAGGAGTCGCTCCAAGCTCTAAACGAAATAAACGGTAATACCAGGTCGTTTTCCGTTCCTTTTGAACAAGGCACATTAGAGCCATCTACTGTACCGCACCAGAGCGTAACCAGTGCTTTAGTGGAACCATCAGGGCAGAGCAGGCCGGTCACACCCCGTACAATGGATGATGCACCCGCGACAGCGACTCCCGGGTCACTTCGGGATAAACTAAGACAACTCCGAGAGGAACACTTCGGTACACCTGCTGTGGCTGGAGCTACGTCACCGGCTACAACACCAGGGCCCGTAGAAGCCGCCCCGCATTTAGTTCACAGCTCGACGCCCCAGATGGAGGCTCAGATTAATACTGAAACAGCACCGGTGCTTGATTCTCCTGTGCCGTTACTTGCACCAACTCTCCCCTTTCCAGCTGCCGATGAGGTGCCGCAGGCTCAGGCTGAACTTCCGTTCGAGGCAGCGCATCCTCACATCGATGCTAATTCCTCGCACGAACACGGTACCGACGCAGTCCCCCCACATGCGTTTAATGCGCCTCAGATGGAACAGCCGGCAACTTTGAACCCATCTACACTTTCACTCTCTATCGAGAACGAGGTTGATGGCAGTCCTTCGGTGCCGACAGATGATGGCATAACCTCCCTCCTCCACCCTAGATCCTCCAATTCGGACGAAGAGGAAGAACATTCAGATTATCCGCGGAGTCTTTTGCCTCACGTGCCAACTGGACCGAGCGAGTATTTAATAACGCTTCCGTTTCAGAACAGTATTCGGCCTCAATACAACAACATTATTCGAGAGAACGAGACCCTGATTCACGAGTATAATGCCTGCTTCCGAGTGTATCCTCATCAAACACCGCGGACAGCGCTGGTTGAGAAGCTCGACATCATGTTCTCCCGTCTTTTTGACATCTGCGACTACCCCCCTTTTCTTGATAGTCTATCGTCAATGTCCCCAGAGCAGATCAGCAAACACGCGGTTGGTACTAACGCCAAATTCGCCTTTTTCGCCGAGTTTCTCGAGCAACTTCAAGCAGTAAACTCGGACAAGAGGGTTCTGGTACTGGCACGCCCAGGGAAATTAATGGATCTCCTTGGCCATGTGATACGCACTCGAGGCTCACGCTATGTTCGATCGGGCCAGGAAGTCGTCAGTGCGGCAGATGCTGGAAATGCGCTTTCTGTCACCCTCTGTTCCACGTCGGACGAGGAGTCCTCTATTCCCAAGGATTCCGACGTCGTTATTGCGTTCGATCATACATTCCGGCAGGGATTAGTTGTTTCACCGGACAATGAGACAGCTCCAATTGTGCTAGCTCTCGTTACCACAGCTTCTATACAACACCTCAATATGCGCATCACAGAAAATCTGCAGATATTGGAGCGAAAAAACGTACTCATGCTTGCACTAGTAAAAGCCATGCAATTGGTTGAAGACGGAGAGCCATCGCCACCGCCATCGCCTAATGTCATTGCCGAAAAGTTCGCCGAACGAATTCAGTCGCCGGAGGATGATGACGACGACTTCTACTGGGAGCCACGATCGCTCCCGACGGATATTTTTTCCGATCTGTATGCAAGTGGCTCCCAAGCTTATTCCATCCAGTTTACTCCTATCGTAGAAAACGATCAGCATCCTGGCAGTCGGAAACGATCTTATGTGAGTCGCGTTTGTGAAGTGGCCTTGCCCGATGCTGACGAAACTAGATTGAAGATGATAATGAACCCAGCCTACCAAAAAGGCCGAAGATGGCTCAACCACAGGTCGTGGCCGCTTTAAGCCTCATCAGTGACAGCATAAGGAGCCTGCTTGGGGATGATGTTATCCCAGGCCCAGAGAAGGGCACCGCAGTAGTATCCATTGACAAGCTTGAAGCCCTGTCAGCAAAGGTGAGTATACTCTTATTGGAGCCAGCCATTTGATCCCTTTAGTTGACACCGGATGTAGTTTGCCGAGCTAAAGTCGAAGCTGGAAGAAGGCAAAGCTCGAGAAAATCAGTTTAGACAGCTTAGTGACCGCGCTCAAAGAGAAGTCAATGGTTACGTGTCTTCGATCAACAAGACTCAGGCGGTATATATGGATGCCCTGAGAGACCGTGGCATATTTGAAGCCGAATGTAAAGCTGCCAAAGAGGAAGCAACAGCGCTAAATAGAAGTCTTGAGTCTTCTCGGGCAGAAGTCACAACATTAAAGGCGACACGGGCAGAACTGGAAAAGAAGCTGACCGAAGCGAACAATGCACTTCTGAATTCCTCTAACACCGACCTGGTCAAGATGGCGGAGATGGAAAAGGAGTTGAATGCAACCAAGACGGAGGTCCAGCGCTTGGAAAAGCGGATAGTCGTGATGCAAAGTGATACCGACTATTCCAGGAACATGTACAACCAAGCGTCACAACGAGCTACGGAATTATCCTCTGAGAACCGGGCCTACGAGAGCCAGATTGCCGAACTAAAACGCAGAGCCGACGACAACATACTCCAGGCCAACAAAGTTCAATCCCGACAGGAGGCCCGGGCACTCGCTTTACAAGTTAGGGATAGCAGAAACCAACTCCGCGATCGCGAATTGGAACTCAACCGCGCCAGAGAAGAACTTCGGGCCCTGAGGAATGGACGCAGGGAGACCAGGCAATCCAGCGTTCCGCACAGTCCTAGACTCAGTTCTCTAGGGGTCATGAGTCCACGGAATGGAAATAGGGTTCCCAGCGCAATGGGAGGTCCCAGTAGCAGCCGAGGCACTAGTCCTGCACCGCCGACGGGAGTCTTCGATGGGCCAGCCGGCCCCGGAACCACCACCATCCCAAACTCGTCGCTGTTCAACCAAGGACCTGGAGCCAGTCGGTTCTCCCACCTGCGCGACCAGAGGTTTTAGGGCATTTTATGCCACTCCTCGAGCGCAATGGCGATGTCTTTACTACTTGATAATCTCTTTGGTTATCGAACAGGCGGGTGTATGGAGCAAAGACGAGAACCATAGATCGCCTCATGATGCCATGTTTTCGGCATGGTGTATTTCATTACTTCGTGTCCTAATTGCCTTGCTTGTTCTTTTATTGAATATATCCATCTGCATTTGCACTCGGGAACAGCGACATAGGGAAACGGAAGCAACGATACGGGACCAAATCGAGGGACCAAAAAGGGCGGGTATGACATAGACTTCATTTGGCTTTGTTTGTTTTTCATTCGACTTTCTGTTCTCTTCTCTCACTCTCCTGAGAGAAACTGTCTTATACTACACTGTTGCCTTCTCTAAGGTACTTTGCTCACTTCACTATGGAGCACACAACCCGAGAGGACAAGAAATAAAGGAGAGGCGTAGGAGTTCCTCCTTTTCCTTTTGTCTCTCTTCTCTCTATCCCTTATGTAACTATTCACCATCACGAGATACCACGGGATTTACCCTATGTGTACCGGTTACGTACGCGGTATTTGTATTTTGCGCTTGTTCATCCTTCCATCTGTTTTTGCGTGGACTTTCTTTCGGAAAGAATAATCTACAGACAATGCGAAAGGAAGATAAGATAAACAGACGGAAGGAAGGAAGATTGTTTTCTCTTGTTGCGAGCCGCGTGCCACGACCATAGTAACTAACTACGAGAAAGAAAGGATGATGGGAAAGCGAAAGCGAAGGACCCGAAGATAGACGAGATGAGATGGGATGAGATACGGAGAACTGGTGGCTTTGCGTAAATACCTACGCATAAAGACAGCAGATAAAAGAGTATAGCATTCGGGGGTCGCTACTCCCGTCTAGGGATCCAGCCAGGGCATTTGTAGCTCAACATTACCTTTGCCGGGCATGTAGCAAAAATTAACCGCTTGTATTCTACCAGTTTCCTTGTGCTTTGCTTTTGTGGAATATTCTACCTTTTCCCCATCATCGAGTGCGATAGTCTCTCCTTGTCGTTGGCTGGCGTTGCGTGTGTGTGTGCGCGTGTAGCCACCATTGCCACTCCTTTCTTTTCGTCACTGATCCATCTTCTTTCTTTATTCCTCCATCTGCTGGTTCAGATTTTGTTTGTTTAATCCATGGGCAGACTCCTGATCACTTCGGGGGATTATGTTAGGTAATGGACATGTCACTTGTTTGTCAGAAGCCAATAATGGCGGCAGATATTTGTTTCAGGGGCGGGTTCTTTAGCACATCAGTTGAGCACCAACTCATTCCAGGAAAGGCAAGTTGAGAGCAAAGCAAAAGTGATGACAGAGTTCGTAGATTGAAACAGCGATGCTTTACACGACAAAGGAGATATTTGAGCTGTCCCCGTTCTATCTTCACACCGAAATGTTTGGTATTGTCAGTTGACGTCCCGAATCTTCCACGCCTTTTGCCCGTGAGGTGGAAAACAATCGAAATCTCTAATGTGGTTTGGTAACAGGTTGTTAATAGTAGTAGACACATGTACACGTTGGGTGGGTTGCTGAGGGATCCAAAAGTGACGCCAGCCCGGTCCGTTAGGCCGTTGATTTCTCTCCCAAGCCGTTCATTTTCGCTCCATTTGGATTTGATGACACCCTAATCTCGGAGACATCGAGACCTTGTATGTTCCGGTCGCTCAGGAATCCGTAAGGAAAGGCGGATTTTACAGCTATTTAGCCTCCTCAGGATATAGGTCCTCCTTCAGCACAATACCGAGCTCTTCGCGTAGAGGCTTTAGCTCCTGCAGGTACTGCTCGTACTGGCCCTTGTTCTCGACCTTGGCCTTGACACCCTCGAAGACGCGCACGGCGGTGGGGAAGTCATTGACCCTCCTCGCGGCCTTGAGGGCAGCCTGGAGGACGGAAGGAGAGGGAACCAAATCGTAGGCGAAGGCGTTGTTCAGGTTGCGCTGCACAAAGAAGGGAAGAGTAAGCATATCAATGATCAATCAACAAATTGGTGTATCGCGTATCATGTTTGTTTGTGGTCGTCGGGTTGTGAAGTAATATGTATTCGATCGGGTCTGGGTAGTAAGTGGAGCTCCTGGGTAGGTAAAATGAAATGACGAACCTGAAGCTCGAAGACATCCTGTACGGCCTCGAATTCCTTCTCATATCTATAGAAAAAGCCTCTGTCAGCTTATTGTTGATGTTTCCCAAGGTTTTCGAGAGCAATTGGCCCGTTTTGTAGCTTCTAGAGAAGGTCCGAGGTTACATATGAGGACAGCCTCGTCTCTCCAGCCGAAAGTTTCCGACGTGAATTCGATCCCGACACAACTCTCGGCAACCCTTTGCTCCAGCGCGCGCCATACTGGCGTGAAAATGGGCTGGCGTCCCCTTACCTGGCGGTGAACTCCTCGAAGGTCTCTTCGTGATGCTCGCTTCGGCGGGCGATGGTGGTGCTGAAGTTGAGGCTGGAGCCGGCAATTAGGGCCGGGACGGCTGCGCTTGCCCGAGAAGGAGCGACGGGACGATATGCGCGGAAAAAGGTCTGAGTAGGGCCACGGACGGCGACGCGGATGAGGGAGGACGACATGGCGAGTCTATGGAGGAGAGCGGAGAGTGCCGGCGTGGCTTGTTCGGTCAGTAATGGGTTAAAGGTGAGGGTTGATGATGTCGGGTATTTTGGTAAATGGAGTCCGAGTCGTGTAATAAATTCTCCCATCGAAATGGTTCGACCTGGCAGTGGCAGGAGAAAAGATGAGAAGTCGCTCACAAGGAGTCTCCGCCTCTGATTGGTGAAAGCCCGCGGTTTTATGGGTATTAATGGGGCCTAACCTTCTTGCTGGCCATTGACCAGTGACGAGCAGACCTGAGAGGTACTGTCAGGGCCTTGATTGAGAGGGTGCAGAGAGCTATTGATCAAGCTTAGCTCCTGAGTATTAGCTCTGACACGCCAATCATGTGCTGTCATTTCTCTCAATGTCCAGAGCTGCACAGCTATCTACCAGGTAGGCGGCCTACCATTAAGCCCAATTCTATGCAGAACATCTGGCCTGAGCGTGGGAGATGTCTCAGACTTGGACAGCTCTTTGCATCATTCTTACAAACGTCGGAAAGGCAGACATGAACTAGTACTCAACCTCAATGCCACTCCAGAGTTCTCCTCACGTTTTGTGAACTTAAATCATAGAACATGTGATAGCTACCTCAATGGTAAGCGACGGTACAGGTGCAGGTAGTGCAGGTGCGATGCATGGTATGTCTAGAGACGGGCAGCCGTTTGTTGCTTGTTCATGGACTCGTCCTTCCTTGTCGGGTATATATACATAACAGTCAATCTAAAAGGTAACATATGTCGTCGAGGCGCGACAAACGCCTAATGCGAGTGGGACCAACGTTCCCATCTTGTACAACGTCCATCCGCTCTCCTGGAATTAAAAGGCTACCAGACCGCTCTTTGAAGACGGCTAGATCTAGATAAGACGTAGAGTTCAGTTTCACCTTTCCCGCAGTGTTTATCAATAATATCGAAGTATAGTTCCAATGCCATGTAGTACTTGATATGATGCTCAGCTGTCCTCTCTCTCTATCTCGTTCTTTCTACAGCCATATTCTACCTAGGAATCGTAGTATCTTCAGACATGACACATAAGCGTTAATCGTTTAACATATCTAGCGTCATGTCCAGGGCGGAGTAACATGTGACGGAACAGATTGGATCTACATTCCTAGGAACGTACTTATACACATTATCTTCAGTAACTAATAGTAAGAAGCTTTTCAAGACCACACCGCTATCGAACAACCCTCGTTAGGTAGCGTTTATTCTCCCTCCTAACACCGTATCCGCTTCTTTACTATGTATATGTTTCTAATGCAGGCGTACTGGGTATATGTGTCATCATTTCCATATATTTCCCTAACAACAAGTTTATGTGGTGGGGTTTTCATCTGAGTGCAATGTAGGCACGTAACGTACACTCCGAAGACATCATCATCCTACCACTACTAGATAGCAGGTCAACAACTCAACGAGTGAGTTATGCAAATCGGCACATGCCATTATAGGCAGGCTCTGCAAGGCTCGACGTAAAAAGCAAGGTGGAGATGATTTGGAACAAATGGCATCCTTGAATGAATGGTCTTGGGGTGCTCTGGTAGATTAGATGCGGTCTCGTATCAACCAATCAGAAACACGGGGGTTTACGCTCACGGTGGGGAATTGATGGTCTTAAATTACCAATAGGCACTAGCAGACGCAGGACCGCCTGGACAGGAGCAGTACGACTTCTAACACGTGCTGTTGGTATGCTGTAGGCGGTACCTGCCTCCACTTTAAAAGTGCTTGGCAAGTCGCGCTCAAAATTTCCGTGCCGAGCAGCCCGAAAACCCGTAAGTAGGGGCGCTCCCCAGATTTGACGCTGGAAAGGAGACGTGCTTGAAAAAAAAAAAAGGTTCTGTCGTGAAGTTCCCCTTTTTAACATGCTTTTTTATTAATGACCCTTTCTTCTTCCCTACCGTACTTCGCGAACTTTTTGTGGTTTTCTACTTCTACTTCTCCCTCGTGGGTTGGCAATTTCATTGTAGGGGATTATTTTTTTTAATCACGGTTCTTCCGCCCCTTCTGGTCACTCCTTGATTGCCAACTTAACTTTACTATTGCATTGGATTGCGCGTTGCTTAGCAAATCTAAGTTCGCGACAACCCTGAGACTTACACTCTCATTCCCCATCTTATACCGAAGCCTCATCTTGCCATCTGCTGTCAGAAGACGACTCATCGATATCAATTGCCCTCCGTAAGCCACTACGAGAAATTGCCAAAAACTCACGGAACGACGCGCACAAAATGGCCACTCCAGCGCCCGCGACGCTATTGGGATCTTTCCCTGTCCCCACCCTCGACACCCCTTTCGGTGTACCCCTCTGGCCTTATTTCAACAAGGCCTTCGAGGTAGTTGTCGGTTATCCCGCCGACGACTTCAAATTCGTCGCTGGCAAGACGCCCCTATCGACGCTCAAAGAATCTCTGATCTTCTCGGTCGTATACTATACCATCATTTTTGGTGGCCGCGAGTGGATGCGGAACCGAGAGCCTTTCAAGCTGAAGACTCTGTTCTTGATCCACAACTTCATCTTGACGTCTGTCAGCGGAATCCTACTCGTCCTCTTCCTCGAGCAACTTATCCCCACTGTTGTCCGACATGGTGTCTTCCACGCCATTTGCGATGCTGAGGGTGGTTGGACTCAGCCCCTGGTCGTCCTGTATTATGTATGCTCGGGCCCCTACCATCCGCCAGTCTCCTATCCGACTCTGTTTACTAATTGCGCGTAGTTGAACTACCTCACAAAGTACCTGGAGTTCCTGGACACTGTCTTCTTATTCCTAAAGAAGAAGCCTTTGAGTAAGTTTCCAGTCAAACCCTCTACAGCTAGGTAAATATGCCAGAAAACTAATGCGCGTAATATAGCCTTCCTCCACTGCTATCACCACGGCGCAACGGCTTTCCTCTGCTACACGCAGCTGATCGGCTCGACTGCTGTCTCTTGGGTTCCCATTACCCTTAACTTGACCGTCCACGTCGTCATGTACTGGTACTACTTCCAGAGCGCAAGGGGCATCAAGATCTGGTGGAAGGAGTGGATCACCCGTCTCCAGATCATCCAGTTCATTATCGATCTTGGTAGGTTCCAGAACCCGCTATTAAATATGAAACTATTGGCGAAGACAAACTAATCGAGCGCTAGGCTTCGTCTACTTTGCGTCCTACACGTATTTCACCTCCACCTATTTCCCATGGATGCCGAGCGCTGGCGAGTGCGCTGGCGAGGAGTTTGCTGCCTTCGCTGGTATTGGTACGCTGACGTCGTACCTTGTCCTCTTTATCTCCTTCTACTTTGCGACATACAAGAAGGACCGCAAGGCACCAAACACGCGCAAGACCCTCCGTCGCATGTCCCAGGCACCCCTTCCCGACCCCCACGCCATTGCGAGCGCCTCTCACAGTATGCAGGCGCAAGCTACTGGATCCAAGAGAGCCAATGGCGCTACAACCCGCTCCCGGAAAGCTTAGATTTCAAGATTCGCCGGCCGGTAATGCGATCATTAATAAAGCGAGGATTCAGTGCGAATTCCTGGCTCTTTCTCCCGCCATGCAGTCTCTTTGAAGAGACTCTTGCTGGCACCCGTTCAACCGTTGTATTAGTGACATGATCACCGTAACGATGTATTCAGCAACGAATAACCTGACAAGCACTGGGTTGACGGAAACCTGGTGTTACATTTGTAAATATTAAGGGGAACAAAGGGCAGTGCACTGGCAGGAGTTTGGATGGTTGTGTAATGACTTAAAGCATATGGGGAGGGGATTACACGGGTAACGGGAATAACTAACAATCTCGCCATGTCACAATCACAAGCATGTACGAGAAGTCTACCTGCGGCCAGGTGGTTTGGCTCCAAGGGATTCTTATAACCAAGCCCGATACACAATATTAGTAATATAAACGAAAAAATATTAATAAAACAATACTTTTGAAGTTTCCTGCATCCTATGCCTCTGGCGTCCGAGAACAAAGTTTGGTTACGCCTCAAAAACTGAACTCAACGCGGTCAGAAGCCCGCTGTGAGGTAGCCACATGTGCGAGGTGTGGGTATTGGGCCTATAGATACCTACCTAAGTATGTTTGAAGAGCTATTTACCTTGTCTTGGGCAGGTAACGTGAATGTCCATGTGCAAAGGCAAAGTGAAATAAGTTCCTGGTACAGGCCAGGCTGAACCAGAGGATGAACAAATTATCGCACTATCTATTATTCTGTCTGACTGGTATCGCTAGAGAAAAGGAATAAAAAAACCCGCTGACCCAGATATAACGATGTTTGTCTGCTCAGTCGCTATCCCACCCATCCTGATTCATCGGAGGGATGGTTTCAAATACGCCTGATATCATTATGTGGAAGTGGTTTAAGCAAAAACAACAAACTAAGTCCATACTCCGTGCTCGTACTGGCCTAACGGCCTATGTCCAAGGCCCAAAGATCCATGCAATCTCTCCATGCCATCTTCTCTTCTTTTATTCTTCCATTGTTTCATCCAAGAGCGGTCAATTTAGCACACGGGTGTAGTTAGGAGTTAAAGGACTGCGTTGACAGACTCGATGCGATTTCTTTTTCTTCCCTCCTACTCATGACCCATTCTCGCCGCCGCCTCTTCAGGCCGCGAATAAGCTTCCCCTAGGGGCCACCGACTGTGATGGGAGGCGGCGCCGAGTGTACCGGGCTCGGTGTCGTCGGTATAGGTGAAGGGGTCTTAGCCGCTAGGCTCTCATTACTCGCGACCCTGGTTTCGTCGCTATGTTCTCGCGAGGGCTGCGGACGCTCCCCGATTCTTGGCGGTGCCAGCAGACCCAGCTGAACATGCGTCTCCTCCGAGGGCCCCGGAGTTGCCGCCGGCTGATCCCCGGAAGGAGCTGTGTCGGCAGGGACGTCGGAAATCGCCTTCTCCGGTGATGCCGTCTCGGGGTCCAGCGGCGGCGAAGGCTTCAGACGGCGATCCTCCTTTAATACGGCGGCTGCAACACCCCGTGCACCGGCCGCTATAATCTCGGGACGTTCCCAGGCCAGAAGACCCGGCTTTCCGCTTGCGCGTTGCGTGTACAGTACGTTGTACCTTGTCCGAGCCCAACTGGGGCAAGAATAAGGCACTTTTCCTCTATCCGGCGGCCCGCCACTTGTCCCTGTGTTTCCACTGCGGCCGTTCTGCGAGCTGTCTTGGTCGTTACCTAGGAACACCGTCAACCCGACACGCGGCCGGCTGCTAGGATTCCTGCTGGCTTTCTCTGGGTGCTGTAGGCAGTAGCCCCAAAATCGCAGGGCGGATTCCGGGCCGGGAAGCCATGCGACCTGCGTAAAATTGATGATCTCCGTTGGTGTGAATTCCTTGTCTGGCGCTAGCAGGCGGAGAGCCCTTAAAACAAATACCAGAAGACCTGTTGGCGAATCACAGAGAGCATAAGCCAAGGTGTTCGGCTCATTAAGGCCGACTTGATCGAGACTAAACTGTGGCGTGGTTGTCGACTTTTTGGATGGCGTTATCTGATCACGGCGCCTAAGAGCTGAAAAGTCTTCAGCGCAGTACCCCGATATCGAAGCTTGGAATGATTTGGCAATAGACCATTTGGCCCATTGAAGAGGATATTTTTGAAGTTTCGGCCGGGATAAAACCGGTGAGATGAAATGAGTCCCGAGGCATGAGTTCGGGTATTGCGTAGACAACCACTCTGCGATTTTATAGTCGATCTGAGCGGGTGAAGAAGTGCCGGCGCCTGCATTTGTCGCGATATAAAAGGGGTAGTTTAGACGTTTCATCAATGAATCCAACAAGCCTGCTGTAGAGGATATAACAGCCGTATTTGTGGGCAGAGAATCGCTGAACCCCAAGCCCGGCAATGAAGGAATAACAAGATGGAAAGGCTGATGGTTCACCGCATCTTCCGGTTCCGTAAACAGTTTGACCAAATGACCCACGGTGAGGCTTGGGAACGGAAATGGAGGTATCAGTAGAAGAGGGACCGCGTTTGCGCGAGAGGAGCGAACGTGAACAAATTGAATCCGAATAGGTGACTCGGACTGAGGAATAGTGAAGCCGGTCCGGAACTGGGGCAGCTCATTCATAATCTGTTCCTGGTCCCTCCATTGGTATTGTTCAAGCCTCAAGTATTCAAGTCAGCTTCGAGCACCATGGATGTCAAAGAGACCATCAGAATTACAACGCAACTCACCAGAAGTCAATCAGCGGTTCAATCTCAGACTTTGGCTGCCACCAATCTTTCGATTTAGGTTCATCGAACTCATGAGGTAATCTGGTGATCTCAAGCTTCTGCTTAGTAAGATTGAGATAACGAGAAGAGACCTGAAAAACGTGAGAAGAGTATTCGTCGACGGGATGTTTGAGCAGCATAGTAAGATATCCCTGATAAAATTCATTTCCAAAAGGCACAGCCCAGGGGACCACGCTAGAGAACTCACGTGTATTCTATAAGGCTTGACTTCTTCTGTGGCAGCGCTGTCGCCTGGTGCAACAGCTTCCTCGATTTCGTTGGGCATCAGGGATGAAATGTGCTTCGAGACAGACCTCGAAGCTCTTGAAAGATTAGGTTATCTGATACAAATTCCTCTAGTAGTAGGTATACTGCTGTAATGGGGTCTTGTATTATGCTTCAGTTGTCACAAGGGTCGAGCGAGCGTGGATCAAGGAAGAAACATTAGGTATCAAGTCGTACGCTGTAGGTATACAGATGTAAAGTCAACTTGAAGTGAAACGAGAGGCAGGGAAGGACCGAAACAAATACTGAAGTCCAAATTGCTATGCTACTAGGAAGGTACTGCTTGCAAGTTGTACAGCACCATCTGTCTATCTAGCAGGCTGCCCCATGTCGCCGCACTCCGAGGAAACGACACCCACTCATTAAATTATACATCGTTTTAAGGGACCGACCTGGACCTGGAACAAGCGCGTCTCGGTGGCTTGACTCAGTGTGGCTAAGGCCGAATCGTACGTTTGCCTTGAAATGGGTTAGCACTAAGCTGAAAAACAGGGCAGGACCAAGGTGCCAATGCGCGTTGCCAGCCAATCGTAACTGCCCACCTCGGTCGTGTTTGGCTTCTCCCAGGAGATTGATGGTCGTCAGGGTCTCTGGGCCCAAGCGTCTTGGCTATCACTGGCCAAGAAAGTGGCGGTGCGCAGAGACACAATGTCGGCATCTACCAGACTGCCTGCGATCTGTCGTCTATCAAAAGTTGGCTTGCGTGTGGCCACGCCGGGCCTGGCAGACGAGATGAGTAGCATGGCGTCAATGGGCCAAACTATGCATCACTATCCTCTTGAGCTATGCGTGATAGTACGTCCTGGAAGTTGAGAGGTATAGTTCAAACGTGCATGGATGCATGCAAAGATGGAGAGCAGGGACGGCGCCTAAAGAATTATGGGATGATTTTCATCTCACTTGGGAAATGTTCCATGCAGGTTCCATACACTAACGGGCCGCTAAAGTCGCCGTCGATTCCACAAGCACGGTGCACACATCCCACCATCCAACGCCTACCCACAACATTCCTAACTCCAGCATCTTAGCAACACGTCACGGTCTACCGATGTAGGCAACTCAGGCGCCAGGTTGATAAGTTTTCATGCGCTCCATCCTAGCTACCTAGTGCCTACCCAAATGCTATCTGCATGTCGAAATACCCATTATACCCGGCATCTGCTAGCTTTACTTATACTTCACCCAAGCAGAATATCAGGAAGTATACACCCATGCCGACAGATCTGTCTGCAAGTCAACACGAAATAACATATAACCCTGTGAGCCATCGGTTCCGGAATATGGATTTTTCAACTACAGCCAGCGGCAAGAGATAAACGACTGGGTGGACACACCAGCTAGTGATGCGTTCAATCATAACATGATTACGCAAAGCAGCAGACGCAGATATTCTGGCTTGTTGGTGTTAGGCTAAACATTGAACCCCAAGAATCATACGGCTACATGCATAGAGTATGGTACGCCCTAACGATCACCAGCATGCTCGATACCCCAGACTATCTCCACACCCGGGCAGTCTATATTTGCCCATACCTCACTAGTCTCGTTGCCGATTTAGACTCGGTAGCTGTTTGAGATAGATAGCCATGTGACATTTAGCAGAGAGTTGGCAGGCCAAGGCGGCTCAGTGAATATGCTGGGGATTTTTGGTATTTAATTGGAAGCCTTGCTCCGTGTCACAGACTCTCGAGCGAACCTAATATATTCAGTGCTCTGCTTATGGCCGTCATGGCGATGACAGTGAAAAGAGCCGCCCACGGGATTTGGCTGTGAGTCGGATGGGAGACCTATTATCATTTCTTACTATCTGCACAGCTGAGGTGTATTTGTCAGACCCAGGCATATGTAAAAGCCGAGGCTAGATGGTCTGTCTCGAAAAAAACAATAGCCGTGACTGCTTCCTGGAAGCTTCATGTTAGGTCCGTTATTATAAGGCCTCATATTTAAGAATACCATGCATGTATACGGGCATTTGAAGCTATAACTTTCTGGCCTTGAGATGGAATATGCATCAAACATATTAACTTGGGCTTCTCACAATCTTCATATTCAGGTATCCAAGAGAGGTGCGTAAGCTAAGCGGGGAATCTTATAGAGATGAGTTTTCAATTCTAGGTTACAAGCATTGTGCATTCGCAGCACCAGAACATCCATCTATCGTAAAGGCCAATTCAAGTATTATTATCCTGCTTCCTCTTCAGCACCTGTCCACCAACGCCACTACGACACCTAGTCAGCAACTATCATCTCATAGTCAAGGGGTTACGTCTCAGTGTGTTTAATATATTTGTATATTTGTAATACAAATTAAACTCAAAAAGGGGGCTCCTGCATTGTCCAATTCGAAGCAACAAAGAGCAGGATTGATTGCTCTAGATTAGGGGTGAATATCACGTAATTATTGTACTTACAAGCACCTTGCACCAAAATATCGTCTCCATAGTCCCAAGGACCCCGATAACGGCAAAGACGACGAACCTGGTAATACGGTTCATGCCGAGGTCCTTAAAACTCATCTTGAAGTCGTCTGGTGTGACATTATTCTGGTCATTGGACGCTGATGGTGGCTGTGACAGCGATGATCCATTCTTGCCCGCCTTGGTACTAGTAGTAGCGGTAGCTTTCTCGGCTGAGGTAGGTGTTGATGATGTCGAGAAAAGACCCGACCTCGTTGTGAAGCCTCTACTACATCCATACTTGAGATTATATTTGCTCGGTGTGTGGAACTGGGTTTTAATGAGGCAAGGTGAGGGTACGTGTGGCTTGGGGCGTATATTGCGTGTAAGTGTTGCAAGTGGTGCCCCTCCCCTAACGGTCTTTGTCAGGACAGAGGCTGCACTGGAAGAAAAACTGGCCATCATTAAAAACTAGACGAAAGAATGGACTGAGGAAAAGAATAAAACAACTGAGGGGAATCAAATACAAAGCAATGATATATATAGTTATACTGGCATTTTTCAAATTGTTATTGTCTTCTCTACATCTGTATACAGCTTCTATCAGAATGACTCCCAGTATCCGTATTCGAGAGAGGCAATGGTGTCGCAGCGTCCAATCAGGTAGCTTCTTTTACTCCACCGAGCCGTGAATACGCCGTATTCTACAAAGTGACCAAACTGTCTCAATTTTACTTCACTGAACCACGACTCTGATCAAAGTTGAACGCGGTGTAAATAAACTTGACTTTCATTTCATTGCTTCCCTCGATGGAGTAGTGTTATTAAACTGGGCATTCATTTTCGGTATCAGATCGGCACACCTGGATTGATCTATGTTTGCCCACCTGGACATTTCTCCCTATACATGGAAGCACTTCCAGCCGCTTTATGATAGCTTACTTCCGTATGTAAAGAGGTGTGCATATTGCTTGCTACGAAAATGTAATTAATGCCAAAAATAAAAATAAAAATAAAAGGTACATACAACTATAGCTGTAGCTGCAATATCAATACTTTTGTTCTTGGTGCTGTTGTATTGCCGCGCTGGTAAGTTGAGCGTTGAATTATTAGGCTGGTACCTACTGACAAGCAGACACGGGATGCCAACTGGTGATCAAGACGTGTCCAAACTCACATAAAAAAAAAAACTTAAAAAAAACTTCTCTCTCTTTATTTGCTTTGATAGCTTCCAAGTCTTACAAATTGGATGCTGAACAAAAAGAGGCGTTGTACCAAGCCAGATTGATACTACGAACGGGAATCGAACCCGTGGCCTCAGCATGCTGCTTGGAGAAATGCATGGGAAGCTGAGATGTTACCACTACACCATCGTAGTCGTCATCTAAGCTGTCAACGAACCGTTGGCGGTCTCGTCCACGCTCCTGGCTTGGCTTGACGATCCATTCGTCTTGCTTGGATTAAATAGCTCAGTTCATGCGTTTGCGTGCGGGGTCGTGGACTAATCTGTGAGGGATACGAGTCGAAGGACGGCTAGAGGTGGGGATGGATGGGATGGAATCCTGGAGAAGCTTGGCTGATCGGGACCGGGGCGGGTGTGTGTGGATTCTGTGAGGTCATTTCCAATTGCCTGTGGGTTGGCAATGATTGGACGCTGAGCTGGCACCTGCATGACAACCTGAATAATCCAAACCAAATGTTGCCAGTTGGAGAAGCTGCAGAAAAAGGAAAGCGCAACAATTAATAGATTATCAAACCAGCTAAAAGATACCTTCTAATAAATGCGATAACCACCCTATAACTCATGTATAGACATTTTGTTAGCAACTATTACTATTATTTGTGAGCTTATTTTGTGCGTTAATATATTAAAGCTTTCTACTTTAGGACTGAGAAGCGTTGTGCTTAATACTAAGTAGGCATACAGAACTTTTCCTTTTTTAACCCTACCAACTAAGTTGTAGGTAGAACATTGTCTAAATACTGTTAACAAAATTTAGAGTTATAGGCACAATCAAATCAACATCTATCATTCAAGATGTGCCTAAGCACAGGCACCTGGAGCTTTACTCCTTGGGACACAATCTAAAGTCATCAACATAACCTAAGTCATCTGTCTGGGTACCTGCCTACCCAATTGGCCGATAAGCGTTTCAATATGCGTTTACGCACAACCTGAACCTGAGATTCGGTGGGGCGTTCACCTCATAACCCCACCAGCCGCTTACCCAAGAAGAATGACCAACACATCTTGCGTAAGAGCTGCCTACATACATGCACCCGGCCTATCTACGAATATCATTTGCAGTCGATCGAGGCTTTACCGTCCCATATTTCCTTACATATCGCACCTGTCATAATAACCTCCCCTGGAGCTGCAGCTAGTATAACTACGAGGACACACATCGTAAATTATTTTTGTTGTTGCTGTCCTGCTGCGCATCAGGCTAGCGAACTCACAATGAGTGCCAGCAAGGGGAGCGACAAGATTGAAAAGATCATCACTCGGCTGCAGGAACGCATTAATGAGGGGCAATTCTACGAGGCTCAGCAGCAAACTCGGGTCGTCGCTGCGCGATACGCCAAGGCGGCCAACTGGAATGCTGCCATCGATATTCTCTACAACGTCGCTCAGTCTCTACTAAAGGCCGGCCAAGGCGGCAGCGGCGGTGATCTTTGTGTCCTGCTGGTCGAAACCTATAAGCAGGCCGAGCTAAAACCCGACTCTGCTAACAAGAGTAGGCTACTGACGTGTCTTCGTTTATTCGACAGCGAGGAACCTACGCGCAAGAAGTACATTGGGGAGATAATATCGTAGGTTCACGATTCCATTCTTTTTAACGCTGGGTTTCTATCCTACGGAAAACGTCAAAACGTACTGACACAAATTGCCTCTCCACAGATGGTCCTCGAAATTCGGTGAATACCCCGCTGGCGACCCCGAACTCCACCACGTTGCTGGCTCTCTGTACGCAGAAGAGCACGAAGCTTACGATGCTGAGAAACATCTTGTATTGGGCACCAAGGACTCCGCTGAAGTGCTGGCTCGCATGGAGTACGAATGGTTTAAAGAGGACGAAGCTCATACGGCTGCCCTCTACGCTGGTCGTGCCGTGTTACCCTACCTGATAACAGCGAATGTCCGGGCCGCCAATACATCGTACCGTATTTTCACCAGCGCACTCAGCGATGAGAAGGGGTCACAGCTTGGCATTCAAGATGTGAGCAGCAACAGCGCTGACTTGCGCGTCTTCCCGAGCATCCCGCTACTCAACTTCCTCGGTCTGTTATTGCTCGCCATTCAGAAAGGCAGCGCAGACCTATACAGACAGTTGACAGCTAAATACGCTAGTCATCTAAAAGAGCTTGGTATGTGGGACGAGCCGCTAGAGATGATCGCCGAGATGTACTTCGGTATCACGAAGCCTCGGCCCAGCAATCCCTTGATGGATATGATGAGCGGTTTCTTTGGTGGAGGCGGCGCTCCTGCAGGCGGAAGCTCCAGGAAACCTGCTATTCAGTCCCCTACTTCGATGCCTGCAGCGGAGGGTCTGGATTGACCAAACTAAATAAGGACGGTCGGTGCTGAAGGAGGTAGAGAATGATGGCGAGTTGCACTCCTTCCTGGTCATCTTTAATGCGCACGCAGCTGGTCTTCGGGTTCGTACATCCAATTGTCTTCGGCTAATGCGGCTACCTTTGCTCTCATGCTAGCCTTCAGCACCTCGAGCACTTCTATTCCTTCGTTAGCGTAAACCGTCGATAGAAGCTTGCTTTCGGTTTACCTTCGGGTTGTGCGGGCATTCGTGTGTAATTGATTTGATGATGGCGTACAGCTTCTGCTAGTCTTTGTCTTTCCCCTGCATATCCATTCCAGTGTAAGCGAGAAGCTCTTAGCATCCACGACCGTGATGTGGAAACAGAATAATTTGTGGAAGGCGCTTACGTTGGTTCTCCTGCACATCGTCTAGGGCAGCCTCATCGTCTGGGTTGTCGAGTGGCGGCGTAGGCGGGTCACCCATCTCGAATTCGCCGTTCTGGTCGCGGATCACAATATCAGACGAGTCGGAGAGCACATCGACGTCTAGGCGCAAAGTCTCAGCCGAAGTGGAGGACGAAGAAGGTGCTGCCGTGATTGTGCCCCCTCCTGTCCCCGTACCCGTTCCTGTGCTCCCGGTTGGTGTAGGTCGTCGCGATAGGTGGCTCTGGAATAGGTTGCGTCGCACGCCGGTTGTACTTGTCGCTGCGCGCGTTACACGGTTGGTTCCCGGGCGTATATGGGCAGGTGGTGCGCGATCGGCCATGGTAGGCAGGTTGTACGTGATGGTATGCGACGTGGCAAGGTACAGAGGGTGCGGAACGGGTTATAAGTATAAGCCAGCCTAGTAGATATATACTACTTGCGAATTGTGGCGTATCGCGCAGTGACGCTTTGCATAGGCAATCTAGTTCTTGTGACAGTAACAATGCTGAATGGTATACAATGTCAATGTTAACATGATAATGAAGTGTCGCGTAAGTAATATTAGTTTGATTGTGAAGTTGTAGGTTTGCAGTTTGGGTTGATGGAAAGCTTGTGATAGACGTAGAGGTGGAGTAAATAAATGGACCCATGTAAGATGCAGTTGCTGGGTGTCAACCAAGTTGCCCCACCCTATCCGTTCTCTGGCAATGGGAGGTGAGCTAAGTACATCGGTGAGGGCTCCCTGGGAGACTGAAATATGACCTAAGCTACAGATGTACTACTATATGTTGGTTACTTGTTGGGTTTTTACCAGAGACCGCGATAGACAGCCTCTTATCGAATGTACTTAAATACTAACATATCTAATTATCTCCGTCAGGGAAATATACGCTTCCTCAGTAGAAATCATCAGAATCAGACAGTATATGGTGTTGTTTACAGAGCAGTGGAAAGAAACGCGCAAAAAGAACAAACTAGTTCTGGGTTTTATATTCCGTCGGTCAAAGACCTGTGGCGAGGCTGTCAATGCTAGTATCCAGAAACATGGAGACATTTTCTCTCAGATACGAATCACGTCAGGTAAGTCGGTATGATATATCTGCGATCTTCCCAAGTTTAGTATCAAGTAGATTAATTGCATGAAAGAATCTAGTCCCTCCAGTATGATGTATCATTCAGAAGATCTGCTCATGCCTTTATCATTGTGATGAGGTGGGAATAAGCCCGCGTTAGGCTTCAATTATTAAATGTATCATTCCTTTTGTATAGATCTTATTGTCTCAGATTCTTTAAGCATGTAGAGGAACTACTACCTAGGTACTAGCTACTTATTCATTTTATTATGCTCTTGAAAGAGACGTATTAGGAGGTATCAAAGAGTTATAAGTGACAACAAAAAAGTGCGGGGCTCGGGTGGTCACTGGCGTTGGGTTGGTCCACTAAGGCAGGTACATATATCTAAGTCACGCCTTGATTGTAACATTGCCGTACCATTAACAGCCCGTCACTACCTACAAACGTACTTACTTTCAACTTACCACTGCCAACAAACGCCGTCACTGACCTTACCTAGGAATTCGATTTGGCTCCTTTGTTGTCCCAGAGACGATGAGGGAGTTGCAACTATGTCGTCGACAGTATTCGCGATCCAGCCGATTGGCCGTTTTGCTGGCGAAAGCGAACCAGTAAAGCGACCCAGGGTATGGTATCCCGTGACGCTATTGTTTGCTCCTTTGTCAGCATCCTGTATAATTACATCCATAGAGTATCCCACTCTGTTCTGCTCAGTCACTAATCTCCTCGATTTATCAGGAAACTGCATGTTTTTCCTACAATGACAAACACGAGTTCTGCCTGGGCGACTCGTCGTTGCAGTGGTATTATCCCCCCAAGCTGGGCGCAGATCTGTCCAAGGGGTTCGAGAAGTTCAACAAACACGATGACTCGGCAGATGAGCATCTTGACAGCCTATTAAAGACCATCGCAGCCCACGAGCAAGAAGAAGGCAAAAAGATCGATGCTCACTTCGTCACTTGGCGCGGTATGATGACCAAGGCAAGTAATAATTTCCAAGAGGCATCTCGACTCGATGAAGGGTTACCTAACTATTCTCATAGATAATGGCAGCGCCGTTCGAGGACCGAGATGGGTAGATATAAATTTGCGTCAGTTCAAGTATACGCAATCTAATTCTTCTGCTTATCCTAGATTCGAGATGAATGCCACTCTCTATGAAGTGCGTGGTTGTATTTCTAACTTATCGAAATAATTCTACTGACACACCGAAAGGATTGCATGTATGGCTTGAGTTCCGGTTGGGGCAGTGTGGACCGAATTGATCTGACGGAGGTGCAGTTTCATTGAAGAGAATCACGAATTTAAGCAAGCCTCGAAGGAAGAGCAGACAAGACAACAGCAAGGTCGACGAGGGAGATTCTCTCCAGAACTTATGACATACTGGGGTAATTCTTGATCTAGCCACGTTGGCGTGCTTAACGAATAACGCATACGAATAATTTAGGGTACAAATTTGAGGCACTTTCCTGCTTACCAGCCCCGTGGGGCGAGGTGAGCCGCGAGTTCATTGAGAATCGAGAGGAGCATATTGTCAGCAACAAAGCGCAATATTGCTCCGTCGTGCGGACAGGCATGGGTAAGACGGTGTTATGCCTCGGGGGTGAAGTCGACGCAAGTAAGTCCATTCCAGTTATATAATCCTTGGGTTCGTCTACAAGGACGCGAAATCGCTAAATCGTATGGCATTTCAAGTATGGGATTCGAAGCCGCCGCAGAAGGGAGCACCTATCAACTGGGTCGAGCTGAAGACGAGTGCGGAAATCCATGATGCAAGGGGGATGCAAAACTTTGAGCGCAAGCTCATGAAGTTCTGGATCCAGTCTTTCCTTATTGGGGTCCCAAAGATCATCGTCGGTTTCCGTTCCCAAGCCGGCATCCTCACCAAGATCGAGGAGATACAGACTGCCTCGATCCCGGATACGGCGAAGAAGCGTGGTGTTCGCAGTTGGGATGCCAACATGTGTATCAATTTTGCAAGCGCATTCTTGGACTGTGAGTGATCCATGTGCTTCGAATCCAACAGGTACCTGCAATAACCCGCTAATCTAGACACAGGGCTGAAAACCACGATCAACGACGAAGGGGTTTGGAGGATAAGGCGGCGTCCGGGTTCGTCTACTATCGAAGTTTTTCAGATTGAAGAAGTCGGGCACGGCCGTATTCTCACAGAAGAATTTATCAACTGGCGAATAAAATTGAGTTTGGGTGGTAGTAGCATCACGTAAGTGCGCCATTACGCTGGTCGTCTGGTGATAATAAATATATACTGTCTTTAATTGATCTGAGAAATGGCATGTGTAACTGTACATGTCTATCTATCTACTAGTCAATGATGCGCTCTCTATGTATGTTTCGTTCTTTCGCTCTTTCCATTTCTTGGCTTCTGATGCTAATGATGACTACGCTCGCAAATCAACTTGCATTTTCCGTCGCATGGGACCAAAATCACCGGCGCTCGCTGCTGTGCTATAGACAACCTTACCGTTCGCACCGGAATCTATACTGTCAAGATCTATCTCGAAGGCCATATGGCTGAGGAAGTTGGAGACCTATTTATAAGGGGGTCGATTAGTAACTTTTAGTCCGTGAAGAAATTCACTGTACTTACTGGCTTTCCGTGCCATCTCCCACCACCAATCTCAAACCAGCCAATATGTCCACCTAACGACGTCGTGCAGAGAACCGTATACGGATTCTGCTTTGCCTCAAGATATGGGAGGCCCATCTTGACGGAGATAGGGTCATCCTCAGAGTTCAGCGCCAGCAGAGGGATTCGGACAGCCAAGAGCGAATCGACGCTAGACGCATCCCGGTAGTAGGCGTCTTCTGTAGGATACCCCCAAGTAGGGCATTGATAAGCCCTGTCAAACTCATGTAAATACTTGACCTTGGAAAGCTCCTTTATGTCGACATCTGAGAACTTCTCAATCTCTTCTCTGTTGTTATTCGTGAGGGTCCGTAGGGAGGCTAGGATACGTGTTAGAGCTGACTGCACAAAATCAAATATTTGGGAGCGAGCAATGCGCCACGGATAGAATTATAGTGGAGCTGGGAAGGAAGATCGAGAAATGAGCTCTGGCGACTTACTGCCGAGGGTTCGTAGGTATATCTCCCGGCCGATCCACGTGCTTTGCAGTGACTTGTTTCCAATTTCCAGATTCCAGGGGTTCGCACAGACAACGGCGGCTTTGAACTGACAGTCCTCTCCTTCTTCACCGAGGTACTGACAATTGGTCAGATACTTGCCTACTGGTCGGCGAGGGGGATGAAATACTGACATTGGTCAAGATACAAGCACCTAGAGAGAAGCCGAGGCCAAACAAAGGGCGGTTAGGATAGGTCTTCCGTAACCATTTCACCACCTATTACAAAAATATGTGAGCCTGTAAACGTGATTACCGGAATGACCGTGTTCATAAACAGACCTGTCTCGTATCCCAGGTTGCGCGCGCATTGTAAAACAACCCGGTAGTAATCTTGCTCTTGGCACAACCACGCGAATTTATAACGCAGATTTCCCATTTACCGCTATCAAACAGCGGCGCAATGGCATGCCTCAGATAGATCTCATGCGAGCCGCCGGTGAGACCGTGCAGGACAACGAGCATGGGACGGGAGTCCTCCGAGCCCATCTCAGTGAGCTCCTCCTTGGTGAAGTACCCCGTTCGCGGCGGCAGGGAGGGGTCGGATTCCTCGGAAGGCTTGACGACGAAGTCGACGGCGAAGCTGCCGTTGAACTGGACCCGGTCGGCCTCGAAGATGCGCCTCTTGTAGTGGATGGGCGGCCCGTGGGACTTGGTCGCCGTCCACATGGTCTGCAGGTGCCCGTTGAAGAGCAGCGGGTTGAGATTGCACGGCGGCACAGTGTCCCGGCATATCTGGAGGAGATCGGTCGCCTCCCCATCCCTTGTCTTTAGACCCAGGGGCTTGGGTGCCGTTATGAAGTCCAGCTTGGCTTGTCCGAACCACTCCATCATCTTGACTGACCGCTAGATATAGAGTACCTAACCACCGGGACCAAAAATCTTAAAATAGGCCGTTGACCCAGCCAAACGGTTGCGCAGGTCTTTTCAAGAATATGAGATATCACTTGAACTTAAATATAATAAACAAAAAGGGGGCGCTACGTAAAACTACACAGAATGATGGTTAATCTGCCATGTGATACAGTTGGCTACGTTAGTAATACCGAGGTATACACTGTACTTGAGTTTAAAATCGCATCTTGGCTTATACTCGTTTCTTACCCCACTTGTAGCTTCATAAACAGTGCCATGAATCGTTATCACAGATTAGCATGTTGGGTTGTTCAGCTGACATAAGGAATGTACATGTGTTACGGTTTATTAGTGACAGGGCAGGGGACAGAAATTCGAATAAGAGTTGACAAACTATGTGATTCCGTAACCACCAAATTGTAAAACAATAGGTACTAGGTTAGGTGTTAGGCTTTATCACTACATGGCTTGCTTACAATTTTAGACAGGCGATTGTACTTGTCTCTAGACAGTCAATTAACATAGCATGATCTGGCTTATGACACTAACTCCGTGTGCAGGGTAGCTCCTTACATGCGTGTCAGTAAGAGAGAGAGACCTGATAGATAGTACCTGAACTGGATAGGAGCTTGTAGATCCAGCCTATCACATGACCGTATCATGTCTTCTGTAACGCCTAGTCTTAGTCTCCTACAGCGACCACGGTGAAAGGAACTCGGACTGTGAGCGCGGCGCGCTTTGATCCACTTCTACAAGGCCAAGTGACCTCGCTGATCCATCATATCAATCTGCTAGCCTGGCTTAGATAACACTGCATAAAAAACGACGACGCATTCCGACATATTCGCATTCATGTGTGTGCAACAACGGGCGCAGAACAACCGAAGAATTCACAGGAGGTGGATATAACAGAAACATATAATAGGAGAGGGAGAGAGAAAGAGAAGGTTCTGGTGTAGATGGCGCAGGAAGACGCAGAATTATGACCTATCCAGGCGCCTTACCCCATGGCCAACAGCTGGGGTTTAACAACCAGCAGAGTCACCATCATCAATATGCCCCCGGATCGCTGAACACCTGGCCAGGCCAGCAGGCTCATGGCCATACGCATGCGCATATGAACGGCACTCAACAACAGTTCCAGCCGCAACTTCAACCGCAATCACAACTCCAGCCGCATCTCCAGCCGCAGCCCCAACAGCTGCATTATCAGAACAATGTCAATGTTAACTTTATCCCCGCGCCTGTCTACGGTCATGGAGCTTCGCAGCAGCCGCAGGGTCGAGGCCACGCACAGCCTGTACAGCAACAACACCCGCAGCAGCATAACTATCAGACTGCGCAACTGCAACAACAGCAACGGCACCATCAGCACATGCCGCCCTCTCTACAACAGCAACACCCGCAGCAGCAGCCTATGACCTACCAGTTCCATAGCTACGACCCCTCCTTCGATCAAAGACCTTACGCCCAAACCCCGCCGCAGAATGGTGCTATGCACCCGTCGAGCCACATGATACCATCGATGCCCCAGCCCGTCCAGTCATCAAACCATTATATCCAACCGCATCCAAATCCACAGCAGCAGCAACAACAACAAACGCAACATCCAGTACAATCGCAGCCGCAACAGATGGAATGGGAACAAATGCCACCCCCCGTTGCCGTTTCCTCCCCCATGCCTCCCTATCAGCCCGCGCAGTCCCAGTCCCAGTCTCAATCTCAATCTCAACATCAACATCAAAACCACGTACCACAACACGTAAACTCGCCCATCACCGCGCCTTCGCCGCAGTTTCAGCAGCAGCAGCATCGTGTAAACTCACCCATGTCCCACTCCCCGCATGTTACTCCTCGCACTGTTTCCAACAACCAGCAACGGACTGCCAGTGCTAACGCTCGTGTCGATCATGCGTCGAGGGTATCTGCGAGCCCACGATTAACTTCCCAGAACGTTACAAGGAGCCCAAGCGTGAGCTCAACGAGATCACCTGCCTTAACGCCCGCTCTTGTTCCGCACCATAAGGATACGGCCTCGCTCCTGATATCCGTGGCTGAAGAACTCTTCACCAAGGCTCGGAAAGGGGCTCGAGATGTTGCGGCTGCTGGCGACGAGCAGAGCGTCCATGAATACCAAAAACTGATCGCCACCGGTCTGGGATGTCTCGAAGTTGTCATTCATAGCAATAAGTTGACACCGCGCTTGGAAGCCCTGGCACGACTTCGGTATGCCAGTATTCTCTGTGCCGAAACCGACAATGTCATGGAAGCAGAGATGGCCTTGACGAAAGGGCTCACCCTGTGTGACAGGGTATGTAAATTCCGCCCGTCGTCCGTTAAATGATATTAAGGCTCATAATCTATCATCACAGAACCGGTTTGGAGACCTGAAGTACTGCATGCATTTCGTGCAGGTTCAACTACTATTTTCCCAGCACAAAGAAAAGGCGGCCCTAATTGCGCTAGACGCACGAATTCGGGATGCAGAGATGTAAGTAGTCCCCTATTCCTGTCACGGGCCAAGGCTTCATTTCATGTCTGATACTTCTGGTAGTTTTAAGCACACTTACTGGGTATATGCGTTCCGCTTTCTCAAGGCGTGTTTCTACTTGCAATCTTCCAATCCAGCCGAAGCCCATGCGTTGGAGAATCTTCGGGCAATCATCAACCTAGCTAACCAAAAGGGCGACCACTATGTCTACGCACTCACATCTTTACTTGAAGCATTTAGCCATCTCAGGACGATGAAAGATGACGCGATTGTGCGTATACAGGCCTGCATTGCACAAGCAGCCAAATACCAGTTGGATGACTCGAAAGCAATCCTGCAGTTGGAGGTGCTACAGTTGGTGTTGGACCTTGCCTGTAGCCTACAGCAAAAGTCACCCCAGATGATTTCGCAAAAGTTAAAGGCCCTCCAAGATAAAATGGACGCATCCATTAAGAACCAGAGCTGGGGGTTCCAGGACAGAACACTGTATCTTCCAATTCACAAACAAGCCAATAATCGCCAGGTTATTAGTCCAGATACGTCTGGCGTGCTGCGGCTGAGTAAGGATGGCGACCCGTATGATTTTCTCGTCTTGTCATTTTGGAGCAAGCTAGAGGCATTCACTACGACGTAAGTAACCTACTCGAATCTCAAAGTCTGGCTGGTGCTAATATGGACCACAGTTATACGTACAGCGGCCTTGCTCTCTTGTATCAACAACCACGCAGTGACAAAAAGCTCTTTTCTCTCTGGGACGAAGCGTTGAGTCATTTGCGAAAAAGTAAGTACAGTCGGTCTTTGTGATTCAAATATGCATTCTGACACTCGCTCCAGATCGTGCCAAGATCAGGGGATGGGCCTATTGTCTCGAGGACGGGCTCCAGCATATAGACTGGGAAAGGGAGGCCGCCTGTTATCTACACATCCTACGCGGTCTGTACCTGGCTACTTCGACAAAGTGGGAAGAAGTAAAGGAGTGCGTGGCACAGTTAGAAGCTATGGTGACGTCCACATCTGGCGCCATCGTTTCACTTTATTCCAGGTATCTCTTGGGCGTCTACCACCAAGGGACCGGAAACCTCGATGCGGCTATTAGTATCTATAGTCATCCGAGTTTTAGTCTGGATGCCAACGGGTCGCGGGGGGTTCACCGCAAACCGGCTGAATCTGAAGTGACATTGTTGGCGTCGTTCAACTTGATATGGATCATGCAACACCCTGCTCATCAAGATGACCAGCGTACCCAGGAGCTGCTGGAGCAGATACGTCCGCTCTGCGTCGACCATCCGAACATGGAGATCCGCACAGCCTACAACCTTGTCATGGCAGCCATCCAGACAACGCCCCGCGTTCCGATGACGGCAGTGAAGACTCATATCTCTACGGCATTGAGTAACGCTAAGACGTTAGCGGATGTGCATACGTTGTCTATCGCGCTCAATCTCATGAGGGCTAAGCTCTTCCAAAACATCGTCGGCGACCAGGCTTTGAAGAGTGCAAAAGCAGCTTCTACACAGGCTAGAAGAAGCGGTAATACACTTTGGATGAGCGTGGCGGATGGTATGCTCTCGCAGAGCTACGAGGTCCAGGGCGCCACTGACGAAGCCCAGAGGGTGTGGCAAGATGCTACTCATTTCGCGAACCAAGCTTTGAGGCCCAACAGGGGATGATCTGATGAAGAGACGCTGGTGCTCACTGATTACAGCTAGCCATGCTAGTTTGGCGGTCAAAGCTGTGTTGTGGTGTATATTATGAAAGTCATGAACGTCGTACGACTGGGAAGGGTCTTACTCTCAAATACATGCATAGGGAATCGGGCGTTCTGAGAAGTACTGGCGTAAAAAGTTGCTCGGATTATTCGGCGCGGTTCACATTATACCCTTTCGTCGTTAGCGTTATCTGTCTACATTTGTGGCTCTTTTGTACAAGTGGGATTCAGTCATGTCATTAATAGTATTTGTAGCTCAATGGGACTGACTACTGTGCTCCTGTCCTTCAGCAGTCTGTTATACAAGCACCATACGGGATATACTCGTTGAGGATATCTCGATTCTATGTTATTGTTACCCGTCTTCCGTCGTAACACGTGTTTCTGAGACAGATATTCTACCGAGTCACGGCCTGCCTACCGAGTCTAGGTATTTATTAGGCTGCCTAGACGAACCATAAGGGAAAGGAATTCCGTGACGCCTTTCCAGAGACCGCCTACCTAGTATTTATTGTAGACGGCTGTATGATCTTATTTTAGGCAGCTAACCTAAGCAGATGTTAAACTACTTATTCACCTATTTATTCCCCTACCTACTTACCTACGTAACTAGCCCACGTATGTATTTATATCTCTTAGCAGTTCTCTGCAGGTCATGTCATGAGTTAAGGCACAACTAACTAACTAACCCTTCAATCGAAGTTACCAGACGGAGAGGCGTAGCATGGTGAGTGAGGGTTAGGTAAGTAAGTAGTGGTTTCCGAGGAATCTCGGGATATCGATCGGCTCGTTGTTGCATGGACGATGGTAGGTTAGGGTCCGGCTGCGACTGGGTAACTACTTTCTATCCTGGTTTCTAGGTAGCCTGAGCCAGCTCTGTTTTCCGTATATACGCGTGCGTGTACGGCATTTTTGGGGACTGAGTAGATACCGTAGGCAAGCCAAATCTACCTAAGGTTAGGTTAGGTTAGGTTAGATCATCTGGTCATAAGTAGCCCCTATCCTAGAACTATGCGTCAAGCTCTTCCGTGTTTGAGGTCAGAGTTGGGGTCTGAGGTAGGTAAGCTTTTCTCTCGCGATAAGCCTAAAGACTCGGTAGGCTATCGCCGAGGATTGAGCCTCAGCTTGGGACGAGAAGAGTGGGAAGAGAAGGCCGGATAAGACGGCGGAGAAGGAGGGCGGAGAGCGGAAGACGGGTGGAGGCGGAGATGCAATGCAGTTTGCATTCGCATTTGCATATAGAGAATTTGGGAATCCGATCCATGGCCGGATAGATGGATGGAGGGATGGATAGATAGAGGGGTATGATTCATTGATGTCCCATTTCTTCCTCTCTTCCTCCTAGGTTAGAGTAGAAATTGTAAGTGAGAGTGAGTAAGTGAGTGAGTGAGTGAGTGAGTGAGTGTCGTCGGTAGCTGTTCCTCTCACACGAAGGATTAGATGCCTTGACACTTGAATAATGTAAGTACTATGTATGCACCGAGGTAGGTAGGGAACTAAGAACCATGATCCTAGGTATAGATACGGTTTGTTAGCTCGTTCGGCCGCTCTTCATTCATATGTTCTTTCTCTCTCATTCTAGACTAGGTATACATTTCTTGCCTACAGCCTCGGCCGGGCGCCAGCACGTAGCCAAGGTCGGAGAACTAGGTAAGCTATCCAGTAAGTATATGGCTTAATAGCGAGGAATAGTGTTGTTTATCCTCGGGTTCCTCAGTGCTGCTTTAGCACTGTGTCCATTGGCGATGATCTGTCTTTGAAAGAATGTATGTGTGTGTATCTATCTGGATAGTCCGTATAGTTTTGCTTCACGTCTTCCCGTTCTGCGTCTAGTCTCTCAGTCAGGCATACACACATGCCTACATATAGAGACATCGACGCAACTCTTCGGAACAGCTTCATGTATAACGGAAGGAGAATGCCGGAGAAGATCACGTTTCTCTGGGTCAGCCAGTCGTCTCTCTTTGTCTGTCATATCTAACTCAACTGGGTAGAGAGCCTGGAGCATAAAGGTTCAATAGACCCCTTTTTGGAACGACGACATATGCCTGCCTGCCTGTCTGCTTGCTTGGCCTTCTCTCGTCCTCTATTTTCTCCCACCCCCCCTTAGCCCTCATACATTGGTCATATTCGGCCCTGCATGGCCGATACCATTTCGGTCCCAAAGGCGTAAGGTAGAGTGCTCACTGATTGACTGAAAGAGGGTAGTACAAAATTCTCCTGTTTCTCTCTCTATATGTGCCAACCATGCAAGCCAAGTCCAGATGGGCGTCTAGTGATGAGTTGTCTAACCTAACCATCTATCCTACTTTACCTACGTCCCTTCCCTCCTCCTGCTTTAGAGATCATGTGTTATACCATATGAAGATCATGGGCTAGGCTGGGTTATGCTGGGCTGCTTTGCGTGTTAGGCTGGGCTTTTGCGTTACACACCACTCCCAACCTTGACCCTGTCTTTGTTGTCGTTGTTCCTGCTGCTACATACAAATTCTGTGAGTTAATCAAGAATCTAGGTCCACGTTCTAGGCCCCCCTCTCTCTATTCTCCTATCACGGGTGGCTCGCTTTCTTGGTTTCCTCTTTGAGAAGCTTGTTTCTTTCTTGAGCTTTGCCGGATGACATGGTGGGTGTTCATGCCGGTAGCAGAGACGGACTTGCGTATGTACCTACGGTAGATATTGCCTGCCCTGGGGAAATGTGGAGGAGAGGAGTGGCATGGGATGGTATGGGGAATGAGAAAAAGCCTCTTGTTTAGATTTTGGGAAGTCTAGTAAAGTATTTTCTGTTTTTAAGATGGTCTAGATTGGTTGAATCGGCAAAGCGGCTATTGGGTTGGAGATACATCCCTATCCTTGGGATTGTCAGTAAGGGCGATAATACCTAAGCTTGTGTATCGATCTTATCCGATTGGAAATCCTCCCGATGATGATTCTCTCTCCCTCTCTCATCCTCGCCCAATCCCTTGGACTGGGTCCTAGGTTGGTTGGTTGGTTTTTTTAAGGGAATGAATGAAGTGGCACGCGGTAATAGAGAGGCATTAGCTCCAGGTAAGGATCACGGGACGTAACAGGCAAATAGACAAATAGAAAACAAACGCTGTCAATGCAGTGAGGCGCCGGCATCTGGAACCGGCACCGGCACAGGTAGGGCACAGGTAGGGCCGGCATTATACATGTACATACACATACAACATACATCTGTACACATAACATACATTAGAGGCACAGACACGCACACACACACACACATGAGGCGAATAATCCTTCCAAAACTGATTTTTCTTTTCTCAGAGTTCCTTGCTTCCTTCTCCCCGAGCTTGATTTATTAATGGATTTCTTCTGTTTCTCGAAGGAATGCCATGGCCCGTGCTCTCTCTGGCCATGTTGTGATACGCTGGACGAATGTCCAATGAAGCCGATACCCGATTTTGAAAAGCGAGCGTTTTTTTTTGGACGACGCAAGGGCAAATTTTTGTTTCTCGCTTCTGCAAGCCCCGAACCAACAAACCGAATGCGAAAACAGAAAACAAACAAACACACAAGACGACCCCAGATGAAGCGAACCCAGGATCATCTAATCAAGCATGAAGTATGTAATATGCTCATGCAAGACTAATCAAGCATTTGGGCCCTTTTATCCTATACCCTTTGCCTCTTTGCCGCCGCCGGTAAGGCGAGATTGCTGCAGGAGTATATTTATATTTTTACTTAGTTATATACCTGCCATATATATATATGACGGTGAGAGGCATACCTATCTTGGTACCTACTCACATATGCCGGAATAATATATTTGCAGGTCTTGGTAGTGTCGTTAGACTGGGTTGCATAGATACTACGCAACCGGCGGTGTAAGTATGTAAGTATGTAAGTATGTAAGTATGCTTGCTTACTTACCTGCCATGTATGTAGGTACACAGATAGTACGCAGGTATGCAATCATAGGGATCCTGACAACAAAACAATCTGACGGGATCCCTTGCCGGGAATTGCTGATCGCCGCAGGTGAGACAGGAAGGGCATGAGCACAGACAAACCCCGTGGCCTCGCTGTGTGTAAATAGATAGGATTGTCGCTACAGTACAAAAACCGAGTATGTGTGAGGAAGTGCAAGCTATGGTGTTAGCTAGGTAAGTATCTACATTTAAGGATTGATAGATGCTAGTCGCTTCAAGAGGATGCAATAGCAAGCTGATCTGATCTCTTTCGGCAAAGAATCAGATCACTGATGAGCGGCATTCCCATTTCCATTCCCATTCCCATTCCTATTCCTTATTTTCATTGTTCATTCCTCTTATGTCATTGCTGATCTAACTATTTATCTACCTCTCTACTTACCCTATGCATCTAGGTCACTAGCAATGCTGGCAGTAATTATTTGCGAGATTGGACTACATACATACCCAGCTACGATATGTATGCTGCATACATGTATGTACGGACGTACGTATGTAGGTAAGGTAGATTCTTACCTATGATAGGTATTATCAGGATGGGCCAAACAGGGAGGCGGCGGCGGCGGCAAGAAAAACCAGTAGGGAGCTGAAAAAAGCCGCTATCACACTTCCCGTCACATACCTACATAACACATAACACATATGTGTAATAGATAGATAGGTACGTATGCACATGGAAATCCTACGAGAGGTATGTAGGTAGGTACACAGCATTCTTTTGCGACACATGCGACATGCAGGACAGGTCCTTTTTTGCGTGTGTTTCTGGGTCACGTCACGGCAGGCCTGTATGTCGTACCAGAGGAAGAGGAAGGCTGCAAGTGCGTAGCGCAGGATGTTCATTGTTGTCGTCGTTAAGAACATGTTAGGTTAGGTAGGTTAGCCGCCACACAATTGTCATCGTCACCTGTCACAGTCGCAGTCACACATGCTCAAACATTGGGGTTTAATTAATAGGGGATACGTATGTAGTATCGTCTATTGATTGATTGATTTTCACCTCCTTATTTATGTACCTACAGGTAGCTATATGTAGTAAATCAATTAAGGAAAGGTAGAGTAGAGTTGGTTCCGGGAAGCAGAGACAGAAGATTACCAGGACCAAGCTCGTTACTTGAAGCTGTCAACAACAGATATCCGGGTGTTGTTGGTAGGTGTGCCGTACAGCAGTACACGAGTGAAATACCGCTACAGCGTAAAGAGCGTAAAGAGCGTAAACAGATCTGCCGCTTTGTTGTGTAGATTGTGTGGTTACCCCGATCTATCTATGTACATATGTATCTATCTAACGGCCATGGAAAAGAAAAAGAAGCACGGACTTGTACGTATGCGGCCGAGGAATACTATATTTTACCCATCTTTCACATTCTCTGGGAGAGGGAACATGGGTCCTTGCATCGGAAAGCTTGGCTCGCCGTCTATTTATAGAAACCTCGACCCCGGCTTTCGGGTCGATTGAGCCCGATAACTCTCGGGATTATTCCGCACATTCATTTGTTTTGTGTCCTCTCTCAGTTCTTCACTCAAACCCTCACTCAAAGCCACACCCACAGAAACGCGTAATTTAATAAAGTTCGATCAGCGGTAGTTATAGGCAGGTACTAGATATTAAATAGGTAGGGAAAATATGCATTTCGGAATCTGATCCCCTCGGTCGTCAGCTGGATTATAACCATGTCAACAAGAATTGACACACTACCAGGATACTTGTTGTGTCTTGATAGCTATAATATTGTTCAATCATTCCGCAGTATGGTAATAGTCGAAAGAATGACTCGCAACAAGTCCAATTCGGGAAAATAGGACCGTAAAGAATGGATGCCGACAGATATTAGCAAATTCTGAGCATGTCAAGCGGAAGTGGCCGAATGACGCGTGGTTTGGGTTAGATCTGTGGTCATAGCTTTATTACATTTGTGACAGATGATAGATCAGTACCTACCTACCCGTCGAACAGTCCTATGGTGTATTACTGATACCTATGTGCTTATATATTAAACTACATAGCTCTGAGCGACTGCCGCTGTACCAGACCTTTGTTCTGTACGGACACGGGCCGACAAGGTTGTCAATCCCGATGATCTCGTTTGTCCCGCCCCCGTATTCTATACGAGGAGCCAGACTAGTTCAGAGCTGGTCTATGGCTAGCATATCTACAAGTCTTGGACGCGGACTACCTATCTAACATCGATACTTATAGTTGTAAGAGTCAACCAGCCAGCCAGCCTATTATGTACATACAGCAGTATTAAACTGGAAGAACTTACAGAGCGTTGGTCAAACGCCACTAACTGACCAATAACGGCGTAACCGGCCACCCATCCATTCCCCTAAAGTATTTTGTGCATGGGCGAAGCCACGAGGCGAGTGGGCTAATTTCCCCTTTTAGCTACCAGGCTGTTCCCACTATTGCTGTATATTATACATAATATACATAAAGCAAAGGATAAGATTGCGAGGACATGCCAAAGCGAAACCCGGCCGCAATCGTCATCAGCTTAGACAACTATGTATGTATGTACATATGTAAACCAGATCCCGGAGACCATAGCCTTATCCGTCTGTCTGTCATCCGCGTGGCCCTTGTCCTTTGTCTACCTACGCAAGTAATACATCAGAGCTTGGTGGCTTTGGGGGGGCAGACACGCATCTCTACCTAATAAGCTGACAAGACGATAAGGTTCACTTTTCTTTTCTCGGTTCGGGGACCGGCGTGTCAAGTTTCAGACTTGTTGATGACCGAAATAAAGGTGTTGCGAGAACGTTTGAGATTTGCGACCAGGTATCACTCTGTCCGTTATACGCATAAATACCTAGATTAATGCCTACACTATTTGACCAAGGAAGAACAGGCAGCCAGGCCCTGGCACCGGTAAGACCAATATGTGGTACATAGCAGTATTATACCCAAGCAGTATATGCAGGTACTACTGACTGGGTAAATGGCGAGCTAGCAGTTGGTCCTTGGTTCGTGTTCTTGCTGTAAGCTGCAAGGCTTCGTCCAAAAAGACGTGATTGAGAGGCTGATTAGCGGCAGCTTCAGGGTCCCTCCTTCACGTAAGGAATGCGGCACGATGTCGATAAAGTGTTTCTCCGCCGTGCTTCGCTCACCGAAAAGGACCCAATATCGGATTCCAAAGCGGCGACAAAGTGCGAAGGTTAGTCGTCAGCGATTACGCGAAGTCACGCGGGAGTCCATTCTACCTCGCTTCTGTGGGAATGGTGTTGGGGCTTGTGTGGATACGCGGGTATGATATGCTGTACCCAAACTTTGAAGGCTGATTGATGATGGCAAGCTGGAGCGGTACTTGGTGTCTAGTGGTCTGGTTGGTCATCTTGAGAAGAGCTTTGAACAGGGCTAAGAACCATAAGGATCCTATACGGTCGTTGAGACATAGAGTTGCAGATGGTCCTGCATTTGAAGCGCTTGCACGTGTGAATCCTGCATTATAGCCTGATGACCTATTCAGTACCCGTGTCTCAGAGGTACGAAGGTAGTTGTCTTTTGGTATGAACTGTGTCAGTCCGTTTTCCAGCCCACCAGCTGCCAGACATCTTCCACGCTCGAATCTACAGGGCGTGTCGTGGTCGAACACTCTTGCTTACTGGCGCCTCAAAGAGAATATCGAGTACAATAAGTTGAGAGGTCAGATGACTTTAACCTAATTGAGAAAACAGGTCGCCTTTCCTGCAGGCCAGGGTTTCAGCTGCGGGGCCCTGTCAATCCCGCAAAGGAGACTGCCCCCGTGGACCGTGATCCATGGTCCTCTGTCTGTGGTCTTGGGGTGTTGTTTGTGGCCTGTAGAAACGGCAATATGAGCCGGCAGAAGCCTGGTCTGGAACGCTCAGCTGCACGATGAAATTGCGTCGGTAGTGCTCCTGCACCAGGGTCGAACCAGGCAGGATGAACTCGGTTTAGGGGGGCGCTTGCTAAACGAGCTTCTTTATTGCGTTCCTTCCCCTTCTTTTCTTCCAATCCAGTCAGCTCTCTCCACATCCACAGCCTGGACTAGTAGTACCACCTAAATACTGACATGCCGTGCATTGATAGCCTGCGATAGCCTGAAAGAGTTGCCGGAATCAGCCACAGTCAATACGGATGCGTCGTGGGCTCGCGTGACAAACCAGACTAATACGCCACATGCGCAACCGACAATCGGACAGAGCCATGTGCTTTGCGGGATGGAGGCGGACTTGAGGCGGACTTTGATACGCCACGAGGACGATTTTGCCTTATCAGCATAAAAATTATGTCAAAATTTATGCTGCTTTGGGCTGGACTGCCGACCGAGCCTGGCGCTATATCCCTGCTTAACACGCGGTCTGAATCCTTTGAAGCATAAGAACAGGCTCCCCTCTTCAGGTAGGTACTAGTACCTACGCGTAAGCACGTTGGGTAGGTCTGTAGTCCTATTGATGCTGTACCTATAGGCATACTAGTATACTGCTGCCTTTTATGCTGAATAACATATTTAGTATAGCATATAGTTGGTGGTGTGTATGCTGTACTGTATTGCTGACAGCGACTGGCATCTGAAGCAAAGCTGGGCAGCAACAACAACTGTGTATAACAGCAACGATAGTATCGGTGTAGGTAATACTCTTGGCTCACACCTAAGTACCGGAGATTCGCAAGGCTAGCAGACTTTTCTTAGTCGATCATCATCGTAGCCGAGAAAAGATCGGCATGTACTGTTGTACCGTAGCATCGCAGGCTTCACGTACAGGCCGGGCCGAAAACCATATGTGCATGTAGGTCGGGGCTTTGGCCCGTCTGGACGACTCAAGTGCCGTGATTGATTCTTAGAGTACATTAGTCGCCAATAACCTAAGGCATGCCGTACCACTTGGACGACTATCGTTGCTGTATATCTTTGGTTAAATGTGAATTCTTTTGAGCAGACCTTAAGACCGACGTAGCATCGGAGGGGAAGGGAAGACAATGCTAATTATAAATTGACCCTGGGCCAATTATCACAACGGTTCGTCTTCCTGCTCCCTGTCGTTGTCTAAGTAATATATTGAGGAGTCGGAGGTTGCGGCGCAAGATTAGGTGCTAATACTTACAAGTGCAGAAGTAGGTAAAGGGTAAATAGGTAGATAAGCTGTATGTAAGTAGAACTTTACAGTTGAAGGATCACAGCGCTTGCTCCACACGGGATACTCCGTGATACAGATCATGGGTTTTTGGCTGATGATCTTTGTATGTGTCCGTGCATGTCGTCACCTACCAGTATTACTTGTTATTGACAAGTATATGGAAAGTGTTGCAGAATATGTTTACTGTGTTATTGGTTGCGACTTCTTACCTACTGCAGCACGATATAGACTGAGGACACGCATTGTCCGACTGAGGGTAATATATATTGTATCATAAAAGTCATCACTGGTTTGTTGCAACTTGCAATGACTTTAGCAAATGATTAGCAATCAAGAAATTGCCATATACGTGGTAGGATACCGGAGATTGTCCCGATCTTTTCTCCCTTCCTTCGGTTATCACTTATATTGTGTACTACCCAAACTTGATGTAACCTAAGGCTAGAGCTTTTTTCGATACGAACTAGGTACCACAGCATACCAGTAGTTCAAACGTTTGTCTGGACTAATGTGCCCATAATAGGTCCTTTTTGTTAAGGTGGATGACGCGATGATGAATTACCGTGTAGAAGGGCGATAATATTTGCCGACATGAGTGGGTAGGATTGGACTGGAATCTGGTCTCCGGGTCAGGACACACTGTACCTGGTACAGCGACATAACGAAGTTACCGATGTTGACGATGAACTCTATGTATATGAGCTGGTACTCACCTGCGGCAGATAAGTGTGAGAAGGACCTCGATAGCAATGGTGTCGGTACAAAGTAAGTAGGAGTCACGGGTATGCAAAATATAGTAGTAAACGAGGATAGTGTATTTGCACAGTGCCAGAGTACCCTTGCAATAGAAGGTTGTTGTCAGCTTCGGAACAATTACCGTATATGGAAGTAAGCTAGATTGGATGGCTCGTCACTGCTTATGGTAGGTATTATCTACCCCCTGGTTGGCTGCCCCTGCCAACTGCCCTTGCTGGTTGGCCTTGCTGGATCATCGCAAAGAACGGCTCTGTCTGCACCAAAGAATACTTCTAGAAGCTCGAATCGAAGCTTTCAAAGTACATATCTTTGCTTGTATGTGAGGGGTGCGGGCTGCGCTGGGTTTCAATGCGTCTGCAGCAACGGCAACAACAACAATAACAATCAATCATGGGTGAGCAGCCAAACAAGCTACTAACCCATTAGCGTAGCACGAGTATTCGCATTTGTACAAAATAATCCGGTGTTCAACGCATTTGTATATCATCTCCGGCAGTCCATTCGAAGGAAGAGAACCCGTCACTAGATTACCTAGTGATAGGTAACTACAACTAGCACAACAGGTACCTACAGTAGCATACCATAATCGAATATCGAGTGTCAAATCTTGGTCCCGTCCGCTGTGCCGTCATGGCCCACGAGAGAACCTGGCAAAACCTAACAAAAGTCCCGCATGGGTTGAACACAGGTGCCGCTTAGCGTTCGGCACAGGTCCCAGCTGCATGAGCTGAAGGGTCTCCCTTCAAGGCACGCAAGCGAGCCATTATCGCTTTCGTAAGGAATCAACAGCCAATACACATTGACCACCCAGACCAGTGTAACGATCTAGGATTTCTCTGCTTTGCAATCTAGCCAAGATTGTTACCCGCCTCTCCTTTCGTCCGTTTTCAT